>ERZ761574.1305-NODE-1305-length-16474-cov-139.420367_pt1 | contig 16474 bp, 8 predicted proteins | sample MGYA00374950_ERZ761574 | MGnify/ENA primary metagenome ERZ761574 (study PRJEB28895, sample SAMN07631631) | mixed culture metagenome | isolation source: Freshwater growth medium | place: USA: Seattle, Washington | collected 2016-10-03 ... | reverse complement strand
AACAAAGTGGCGATCGCGCAGGCGGGCGGGATCGCTCCACTCGTCGAGCTCACTCACATCGGCAGCGCGGTGGCAAAGGAGAACGCGGCGGCGGCGCTGTGGAACCTTGCCGTGAACGCCGACAACCAAGTGGCGATCGCGCAGGCGGGCGGGATCGCTCCACTCGTCGAGCTCACTCGCAGCGGCAGCGCGGAGGCAAAGGAGAAGGCGGCGGGGGCGCTGCGGACCCTTGCCGTGAACGACGACAACAAAGTGGCGATCGCGCAGGCGGGCGGGATCGCTCCACTCGTCGAGCTCACTCACATCGGCAGCGCGGTGGCAAAGGAGAACGCGGCGGCGGCGCTGTGGAACCTTGCCGTGAACGCCGACAACCAAGTGGCGATCGCGCAGGCGGGCGGGATCGCTCCACTCGTCGAGCTCACTCGCAGCGGCAGCGCGGTGGCAAAGGAGAACGCGGCGGCGGCGCTGTGGAACCTTGCCGTGAACGCCGACAACAAAGTGGCGATCGCGCGCGCGGGCGGGATCGCTCCACTCGTCGAGCTCACTCGCAGCGGCAGCGCGGAGGCAAAGGAGAACGCGGCGGGGGCGCTGCGGAACCTTGCCGTGAACGCCGACAACCAAGTGGCGATCGCGCGCGCGGGCGGGATCGCTCCAATCGTTGAGCTCACTCGCAGCGGCAGCGCGGAGGCAAAGGAGAGCGCGGCGGCGGCGCTGCGGAACCTTGCCGTGAACGCCGACAACAAAGTGGCGATCGCGCGCGCGGGCGGGATCGCTCCACTCGTCGAGCTCACTCGCAGCGGCAGCGCGGAGGCAAAGGAGAGCGCGGCGGCGGCGCTGTGGAACCTTGCCGTGAACGCCGACAACAAAGTGGCGATCGCGCGCGCGGGCGGGATCGCTCCACTCGTCGAGCTCACTCGCAGCGGCAGCGCGGAGGCAAAGGAGAAGGCGGCGGGGGCGCTGCGGACCCTTGCCGTGAACGCCGACAACAAAGTGGCGATCGCGCAGGTGGGCGGGAATGCCAACAACCAAGCGGAGATCGCGCAGGCGGGCGTGATCGTTACACTCGTCGAGCTCACTCGCAGCGGCAGCGCGGTGGAACAGGAGCAGGCGGCGGGGGCGCTGTGGGTCCTTACACGGAACGCCACGAACAGCGTGGCGATCGCGCGCGCGGGCGGGATCGCTCCACTCGTCGAGCTCACTCACATCGGCAGCGCGGTGGCAAAGGAGAACGCGGCGGGGGCGCTGTGGAGCCTAGCCTTGATCGACGACAACAGCGTGGCGATCGCGCGCGCGGGCGGGATCGCTCCACTCGTCGAGCTCACTCACATCGGCAGCGCGGTGGCAAAGGAGAACGCGGCGGCGGCGCTGTGGAACCTTGCCGTGAACGCCGACAACCAAGTGGCGATCGCGCAGGCGGGCGGGATCGCTCCACTCGTCGAGCTCACTCGCAGCGGCAGCGCGGAGGCAAAGGAGAAGGCGGCGGCGGCGCTGCGGAACCTTGCCGTGAACGACGACAACAAAGTGGCGATCGCGCGCGCGGGCGGGATCGCTCCACTCGTCGAGCTCACTCGCAGCGGCAGCGCGGTCGCAAAGGAGAAGGCGGCGGCGGCGCTGTGGAACCTTGCCGTGAACGACGACAACAAAGTGGCGATCGCGCAGGCGGGCGGGATCGCTCCACTCGTCGAGCTCACTCGCAGCGGCAGCGCGGTCGCAAAGGAGAAGGCGGCGGCGGCGCTGTGGAACCTTGCCGTGAACGACGACAACAAAGTGGCGATCGCGCAGGCGGGCGGGATCGCTCCACTCGTCGAGCTCACTCGCAGCGGCAGCGCGGTCGCAAAGGAGAAGGCGGCGGGGGCGCTGCGGACCCTTGCCGTGAACGCCGACAACCAAGTGGCGATCGCGCAGGCGGGCGGGATCGCTCCACTCGTCGAGCTCACTCGCAGCGGCAGCGCGGAGGCAAAGGAGAACGCGGCGGCGGCGCTGCGGAACCTTGCCGTGAACGCCGACAACAGAGTGGCGATCGCGCAGGCTTGTGGGACACTCGTCGAGCTCACAGCGGCAGCGGGGGCACAGTTTTGGGGCTTGGTTCTGGTTTGCTTGCTTCTGGCTTGCTTCCCGCTGATGCATGCCTGTTGTTGCCTGCCAAAAAACCCGCCAGTGAAGATAGTCAAAGTTGCAGATGAGGAGGGGGAAAACACAGAATTGCTTCCAGTCGGGACTGCCAGGAGCAACGCCGGGCATGCCATCGCGCCTCCACCGAGGTGGGACAAGGCGGCAGCAGAGAGGGCGCTGCCTCTGCCACTGATTGCCTTGCCCCCTGCCATCTTTCTCGACGTCCCTTTTCAAGTTGTGCGTGCCCTCGTGCTTCCTGATTGCTTGCGACGAAGCGCCGTGCTGGGCACCACGTGCTTTTCACTGAGTATCCTACTGCCCTGCCATTTCGAGGTCGACCGTTCTCAAGCGCCAAGTTGTGCGTGCTCTCGCGCTTCCACAGGGGCGAGGCAGAGCGGCGCGAGGCAGAGCAGCGCGAGGCAGAGCGGCGCGAGGAAGAGCGGCGTGAGGCCGAGCGGCGCGAGGCGCAGCAGCGCGAGGCAGCGCGGCGCGAGGCAGAGCGGCGCGAGGCAGCGCGTCGCGAGGCAGAGCGGCGCGAGGCAGAGCGGCGCGAGGCAGAGCGGCGCGAGGCAGAGCGGCGCGAGGTGCAGCAGCGCGAGGCAGAGCGGCGCGAGGAAGAGCTGCAACGCGAAGCGGAGGCCGCGGCGGAGGAGCTGCGGCGCCGAGCAACGGCGCTGGGGCTACTGCAGGTGCTCACGAATGCCGGCGTCGCCGACGACGCGACGTTGAAGAAGTCGATCGCGTGGTGCGACGAGGAGGGCGTGACGAACGTCTCCGACATTGTCAAGCACAAACTGGTCGACAAATTTGTTCTCCATCTCGGCCTGAAGAATGTCCCCGGCATGGAGCTGCGCAGCTTGTTGCAACGCGCCCCGATGAGCAACCGCGGCTGGCCGAGCATCCCCAGCTGGTTGACGTCGTTCGGACTGCCGGTCGCGGGGAACGGGGCTGCCGACGAGAAGTATCAACGCGCACTGCAGGAGGACGGCTTCGCCCTCCGGGCTCTTCTGCCGGGGACCGATAAAAGCACGCTAAAATCGCTCGAGGCGCTGCTCAAGATAGATCGCCCAAAGTGGCTCGGCAAGGGCAACGACGTGTCGAAAACGTACGGCCCGTATGACAAGCTGAAGCTCGCGTGTGCGTGGGAGGTCAACCATCCACTACTGCGATCCAAGTACACGGCCGGCTCACTCACGGTGCAGCAGGAGCTCAGGCAGCTTCAGAATAGGGGCAAGGATGTCACCACTGTGCCCGGCCTGCCCGTGAAGACGGCTCGCGTGCGCGGCTTCGAACTCTCGGAGGATTGCAATGAGGTCATTCTCTTGCATGGCGTCAACCGAGAGAAGCTGTTTAACCTGCTGTCTACGGGCCTGAACGAGCGCTTCGCCGGCATCGGTGCGGGCGCCGCCTTCGGCGCCGGCGTCTACCTCGCGGAGGACGCTGGCAAAACGGATCAGTACGTCAGCGCTGATAGCGCGTACGACCCGAGCAGTGAGCTGCACAAGCGGCTGTATGACGAAACCATGCCCCACCCGGAGGACGTCTTCTACGTTCTCGTGGTGCGCGCCGCCCTCGGCTTCCCCGTGCGCACGCAGCATACGGGCGAGGGGGCCACCTCGATGGACAATGAAGCGCCCATCTTCCCCGTCGCCTACCGTGAGCTCTCGGCGGTGCCGGGCGTCAATCCACCAATCTTCCACCATTCGCTGATTGCCGAGCTGGGCAAGGATATCGTGCGCTACCGCGAGTTTGTTTTCTTCCACTCCGACTACGTGCACATCGACTACGTCATCGCCTACCACCGCTACAATGGCGACCAGAAGCTGCGCACGACAGTCTGTCCCGTATCTGTGTGAGGCTAACTAGCAAGCATGGCAAGTTCTAGGCGCCGGCCACCGGCCCAGGTTATGCGTGCGGGAGAGTCGGGAGCATAGCATGCGGTCCATGGAGCCGGCAGCCGGGACGTCGGTCGGTCGCGTGTGACGGCGAGCGTTTCCTCTCACGGACACCCGACCGCGGACCGGTCTCGCCGCGTAGTCCGCGGTCGTGGAGAAATAAAAATATCCTCTAACTGGTGGGTTCCAGCGCGATAGCGCTTGATTGGTTGTCTTCAGGGGAGAACGACGTCAAGGGCGGCAGGCGCAACAGCTCGACGTGAGCTAGATGCGCCGGCCGGGCGGGTGATAGAAACGGTCAAATTATGGGGCGCACGTCAATTGGGCGCATTTGCATGTAATCCATGAGTGCCGGCCAAAATGCATACTGTACTTACCAAATCGGGCAGAGCGTTCAGAACGTCGTGACGTCACGATCACGTCGCCCGAAGCGCGTCGCGCATTGTGTCCTGGTCAGCGGCTCCGCCGCGTTTGTCGTGCCGCGACTGGCGCCAGAAAAAGGCCGTCCCTTGCTCGGCTGTCTCGTGGGGCACTGCGCCAGCGAGGGGCGGCGCGGCTTCTTCCCATCCGTCGGCCGCTCGCAGCCGTCGGTTGACGGTCACCACGACCGTGTCGGCGGGCAGAGCGCTCGCGGCGAGCGCTGCGGAGAGCCGCTCGACATGCACGCCGTCAGAGGACTCGAATTTCGTGGCATACGCGTACACGACGGCGGCACCGGCGCAGGTCGTCTGCAGGGTCGCAAGGTCGTAGATGCTCCCGCGCACGGCGATAGCACGGGCGAGGGCCGGGTCGCTTGCACTCGCGATGGCGTACGCGGCCGCTCCGATAGCATGCAATTCGGGCATCAGCTCGAGTGACGTGCATGCGCCACCCAGACGCACCGGCTCTTCTCGCGCAGCCGCAAGGGCCAGTGACCCCTTGCCGCCGCCGAGATCGCAAAAGCTGCGACGTGAGCCGGCGACCGGACTCACGAGGGCGAGCGCGGTTTGCAAGCACTGTAGGAAGAAGGAGAGGTCACTCTCTCCATAGATGAACTCGTCGCCGCCGTACGCATCGTCGTCGTCGTCAAGTGAGTCCATCGGCCTCGCCAGGGCGGCACCATCTTCGTCGTGGGCATCGATGGTGTCGTCATTATATGCCTGCGCATCCGTCTCCGGAAAGAGCACTGCCTCGTAGTCGATGGCATCGTAAGTAGCGGCGAGGAATTCTTCGCAGCTGAGCAGTGCAGTCCCAGCACATATGAGAGTCGATCGGCTGCTCAAGCTGATGGATTTGCGACCGCAGAGTGGCAGTGGCGAACATCGAGTCGGCGGCGGCGCGCTAGCTGGCGTCAACCAGCCGCTGACCGTCGTCGCGAATGCGAGAGCAATCATTTCTTTTCAGACCAAAAAGATCGGGTGCTCGACTCGACGCGACCTGAAAAACACCAAACGCGCATGTTGGCACACGACGCCCGTTACACGGTCCTAGTACTTGAATACCTCGGCCTCGTGGAAGCCCGCCTCGGCAAGCAGCCCCGTGAGTGGCCCCTGGATCTTGGGCCCCTTGGAGCCATCGGCCTTCTTTGGGCCACGTCCCGTCTTGCCGCCCCACGTGTCCACGAAGCCATCTGTGCCGCACACGAAGATCATCGTCATGCCGTTGGGCGCGCCAGGCGGCGGCAGTGCGGACTGGATCATCGCCAATGAGCCACGCCCCGTGAAGCCGGGCCAGCCAGAGTACACGGGACCGGTGAGGCTGTAGGCCACCTGGAAGCGCTCCGGGTGCGCCGCGGCCATTGCGTCCAGCTCCGCTTTCATGAGGATGTCCTCTTCATGGCGATTGATGCTCAACATGCGCACCGTCGTGAGGTCGTGTGGGTCGTCGAGCACGATGCGTGCAATCTGGATGAGCGGCGCGATGCCCGTGCCGCCGCCTACGAGCCCGATGGCCCGCCATCGGCGGGTCACTTCTGCGCTGCCGTGCACCATGCGCTTCTTCTTCAGGGTCGCCTGCATGGTTTCACCAATTTCCAGATTGCAAATGAACGAGCCGACGCCACCGCCCGGCCTCGGCACGTACGCCTTGACCAGCAGGTCCACAACGCCCTCGAGCGCCGGGTGAGAAACGGGCGAGTAGCTCTTCTCGAGAACCGTTGGTGTACCAGCCTCGTTCGTACCGTCCGGGTATGCCACCGTGATGCAAGTCGGCAACGTCGGGTCCTCACCAAGGAAGCGTTTGGACGGCGGGAGCGAGAAGCGAAGCAGCCACGCGTCGGGACTCGTTCGAGTCTTGGAGAGGAGCGTGTATGGCAGTGGGCCGTCCACCGACGAGCACGCTGCCGTGCTCGTTGCGGCCGCCCGCGTCAGGGCGCACACGAGGACGCGCGAAGCTCGCCGCATGTGTGTGTCGTCAGCAATGGTTTTCTACCCAAAGTTCGTACCAAAAATATCGAGAGATACAATTATGAGCGTGGGGGACCGCATACCGGTAAAAAGACACCGGGGGGAGCCGGGACACACACGGGACACGCGGACGCACAAAGGCACACGGACCGCACAGACGAGCCTCACAACCATCCAAACCCACCAACAACACACAACCCGCACGTCAGCGCGACGACCAAAGCCGCGGCCGACCGCGTACGGTAGTCTGCCTGACTGTCAACAAGGGGCGCGCAAGTTTGAATTCAGAAGTGCCGATTTGGACAGCGCCCGTATGTATCATGCTGAATTCCTAATATGGACCGCGTTACCGGTATTTGTCATGAAATACATCCGTCGGCGTCGGTGTGGCCGTGTGATCGTCCGCCCCTGTGCAATGCGCTTCGTTCTGGTCGCATCTGTGGCTGCGACAGCGAGCGCGTTGCCGTGCGGCGCGCCGACGATCCTTGGCTTCTTCACGCCCAAGTGCGACGCGAACGGTCTGCTGCTCGCGCCCTTCGCCGGCGGCGTGCAGGAGGCGGTCGACCGCAGCGTGGCCTACTATGCGGCCGCGCCCTACGACCTGCCGCTGTCGCACAACTTCCAGCCCTTCGTCTGGGCCACATTCATGTCGGGCTTTGACTACTTGCCGACTTCATTGGACATCATCGCGGGAATGCAAGATGGCATGGGCCTGCTCAGCTACGTGAAGCTCTACAAGCGCGCCAAGGCCGGCCGCGGCGGCAACGCGACGGCCGCGCTTTCCGCCGCCGTTCAGCTCGGCGACTACCTCACAATCTGGGCGCTCACGCCGGCACATGGCGTCTGGGCCAACGTCTCGCGCTCGACGGGCCTGAACATCGAGTGGCCGCTCAAGACCGCCTCGCAGGGCGATGCCGCCTTTGGCATCAACTGCATCGAGGTCGACCGCGTGGCCATGACCGCCTTCGCGCTGCTGCGCCTCTACGAGGCCGTGCCGACGCCGCGCTACCTCGCGCATGCCGTGCACTCGGCGCGCGTGCTCGCGGCCACACAAGTCGACGGCAACGCAACGGACGCGCCGTGGCCCTTCCGCGTCGACGCCGTCTCCGGTGCCTTTCTCAACGGCCACAAGAACGGCGAGATGGCCTTTGCGCTGCGCCTCTTTCGCGCGCTCGCGGCGCCGCCTTACAGCATGCCCGAGTTCGCGCAGCCAGCTGCGCGGCTTTGGGCCTGGGTCCGCGACGTGCAGTTGCCCACGGCGCGGCCGGACGTAACGCCAGCAGAGTGCCTCTTTGTAAACTTCTTCGAGGACCGCACGACGACGCTCGACAACAACCGCAATAGCTGGACGGCCATGGAGCTCGCGCGCCTGCTTGTCGAGGAGAAGGCGGCGCTCGACCCGGACTGGCAGGCGCACGTTGAGAGCATCTTCGCGTACGTCCTTGCTCTCTTTGGCCACGCGTCAAACGTGGGCAATGCGACCATTGTGGGCGAGCAAGACGACGACAACAAGCCCTGGGGTGGTGCTAACTCGAAGCTCGCCGGCGTGGCCTCGCTCTACGGCTGCGCCTCAGGCAAGGCCGCCTTCAGCACACTTGGACGCCTGAACGCCTTCCACATGGCGCACTTCACCGATCCGACTGACGGAGGCCGCTCCGCAAACGCCTACGACGTCGACGTTGCGCCGACGCGCGGCGGGTGGACCCAGGATGCTTGGCTCGACGTGCTGCACAATCTGGTCGATCACCTCGAGGCCGAGGACGGCGTGTGCTGAAGCGCGCGAGGGAGAAAGTACAGAGAGTCAGTAGAGAGTCAGAGACCGTGTAGTTAACACCAGTATGCTACGCGCTCGACCGCTCCCAACCGGGCGTGTGCAGCGTGTACGGGTGATGCGGGTGGACGGTGGCGGGTGGTGCGTGTGCAAAGCGTGTATGGCAGTGGGCCGTCCGCCGCTGAGCACGCTGCCGTGTGCTCGGTTGCGGCCGCCCCGCGCCCGCGTCACCGGCGTCACGCCGGTCAGGGCTCGCGTAAGGGCGCGCACACGAGGACGCGCGAGAAGCATCCGACGCGTCACGCGCATGCACTGCCAGCATTGTGATGCATGCATCTGCATCCCAAATAGGATATGAATATAATAGTAGTTTGGTCTGATCGATGATAGACATGCAGTCGAGACTCTACAGAGTCATCGCGAACCTCATCGTCCTAGCTTTGAGCGCCGCTGTTGCAGTCGCCACAGCCGTGTCCCTTGCTGCGACGCCCCCGAAGGATTGGCGGAATATACCAACGGGAGCACCGCGCCACCTAGTCGAAGGGGGTATCGGTGATGCTGTCTCCGGAATGGTGCCAACGTTGCCAATGTTGCCAACAATGCCGATAGAGACTCTCGTCTACAAATGGGCCGTGCAGTACGCCCTCTCGACGGTCCTCTCGTCACAGTCGGGCGTGCGCGCCTTCACGCCGGCCCTCATCCTATCGCTCATGGCGATGGTCAATCCGGACGTCATCGAGCTCGACTCGAGCATGCAGTGGTTGCGCCATCCGGCCGCCGCCGCTGTGTTTTGTGTCCTCGCCGTGCTCGAGATCGTTGCCGAGTTTGTTCCTGCGGTCGACCACGTGCTGCACCAGATCATGACCTTTGTGCATCCAGTCACTGGCATCATGATCGCGATTGCGCCCAAGCTCGGAGACGAGACCGTCACTGGCTTCGTGCAGGCTCCGATGGCCATCTTCGATGGCGGCACGGTCGCGCTCATCTTCCACCTCATCAAGCTCCTGCTGCGCCTCTCCGGTTGCGGCTGCCTCTCGCCGGTCATCGCCGCCATCGAGACCACCGTCGTCGTGCTCGCCGTGCCTCTCGCCATCCTCTTCGGAGTGCTCGCGCTCGTGCTTGCCGTAGCGGTGCTGCTGGCCATCGTGCGCTGGCTCGTGCACACGTGCGTTCAGACGGGCCACGGGATTGAGGAGGCGCTCTTCGGGCCTCCGAACAACCCGGCGCGCCGCACTCTCAACTACATGCGGCGCGAGCATCTCGTGCTCAATCTGGCGGTGCGGAGGCGTAACAAAGGGCTCGAACGCCCCGTGCGCGTCCTTCTACTCCTGGCCGTGCTCCTGTTCCAGCTGTACATGGTAGGCGTCCTCGCGAGCGACGAGCTTCTCTCGCCACTCGGACGTGTGCTCCTCATCGCACTCGCTGCCATCCCGTTCCGCACCGCCTGTGTGCTCGTACTCGGATGGGTGAGCCAGTGCGATCCGCCCGCCGCGCCACCAACGAAATCGTCGAAAGCGGACGAGCGTGATGGCGCCCCGACCTCGCTTTGTGCACAGCCGCGCGCCACGGTCGCCATCGTGCTCATCGTCGGGCTCGTCCTATGGCGCGCTGAGGTGAGGCTGGGTAGCGAGCACGTGCGCACCCCCGCCCAAGTGGGCGTTGACTACGTGTCCGCGATCGTCTTCGCGCTGTGCGTCTTCGAGCCGATGGAGCTCTTCGTGCTCCACCGCTGCTGCGGTAAGTGCTGCGCGTGCTGCTTCGATGACGGTGAGCTAGAGCCCCTCCTCTTAGCTTGAGGGCCCCACCCTGGGGCCCCAGGGGGTTCATCCAGAAATTCCAGATCAGTACCAGATCGATCCGGGTCACCCGCAGGTTGCAACACAAGAAGGAAACACAGGCGGGTACACACGCCGGATATGTTTAGGGGATGGTGTACTTCCGTCTCGAGCTATTCACAGTGAGCCAGTGTGAGGGTGAGAGGAGAAGATGCTGTTCTTCATCATCGGCCTCGCAGTCGCCCTCAATGCGCCGGCGCCATCCATCGGTGGTCAGATTGAGGCCGCCACGAGCGGTGCCGCAGTCCTGGCTGCCGCCTCGCGCATTGAGTCGCCGACGCCTCCATTCTCGGCTCCACATTTAGCCCAGGACGTCCATCAGCTCAAGCGGCAGTCGCTGGCCTGCAATGCACTCGATGCGCTCGCGCGATTGCTCATTGGTTCAAGGAGCGATGCGGCGCGGCACGAGACGCTGCGTGACCCGCGCATGGCACCGCTCGTTCGCTGCGCCGCTGCGCCGAGCGTGTGCCGCGCTGACGGCGAGGTGGCTGCGCTGGACATGCAGTCGGCTCGCACAGTTGCCGTGTCGCTGACCGCGCTGGGCACGCTGTGCTCTGCGGACGCAGTGTTCTGCGCGCAACAAGGCGTAGCCCGTTCTGCTGATGCGGCATCGGCTCTCGGGCCTCTGCGCGACGCGGCGGCGCAGCTCGTAGGCCGTGCTGAGACGCTGGCTTGGCACATGGAGCTACAGGACGCCGTCGCCTCCCGCTGGGCAGCCCGCCGGCTGCTTGGCGCGCGTGCGAGCACCGACCGGCTCAACGAGCGCACCTGCCGCTTACCTTACGACTTCGTGCCCGGGCTCATCGCCCTTCCTTCTGCCGACGCGTCGCTCAACCAGCCGTACCTGCCGTCGTTGGCCACCCTGGTGAGCTCGCTCAGCGCCGACGCTCTCGCCTCCCAGATCCAGTTTGAGCAGCAGGCGCTGATGACGGCCGATGGGCGCAAGGTGAGGGAGCGGCGGCACACGTGTTGGCTCGCCGAGGAGGGCATCGGCGCCCTCGCGTACTCAGGGAAGCTGATGAGTCCCGTGCCGCTGAGGCGGAGCGTTTTGGTGGCCGCGCTTCGTGATGCATTGCATGCAGACCTCAAGGAGCGCTTCGACTGCTGCCTGGCGAACCTGTACCCGAGCGGTGGCACTGCGGCGTGCGCGTGGCACCGCGACCCTGAGCATGGCGACGCCATCGATGATGCCAAGTGGGACCGATCCACATACGTAGTCAGCTGCGGAGAGGCCCGCCGCTTTGCGCTGCGGCCTTGCCAGGTGGCGCCGCCGGCCGCGATCGTGGCTGCAGCGGCCGGCGCGGGGAGTGCCACGCCGCACGGCGACGCGGCGTCATTGATGAGTTCCGAGGCGATGCGCCACGTCGTCCCTCTGTACACCGGCGATGTGATGGTCATGCACTCGAATTGTAACGACGACTTCGAGCACTCAGTGCTGGCCGCACAGGGCGAAGGCAACGCGGGCGCGCGCGTCTCTCTCGTGTTCAAGCGCGCACTCGTCGGACGAGACGGCCGGCGCGGCCACACGCTCGAGGGGCAAGGGCGACGAGCGCGCGCAGCGCGCGCGCGCACAGAGGGAGAGGAGCGCCAGCATACGATCTCAGAGCGAGCTACGATCTCCGAGCGAGCTACGATCTCCGAGCGAGCTACGCGTGCGGTCGCGGCTCCTTCGTCGAGCCGAGCCAACGGCCGAGCCAACGGCCGTGGCAGCGGCCGTGGTGGCGACGGGGCCCGTGGACGGCGCGGTGCCGGCGGCGCTCGGCGCCGCGGCACCTCAGGTAGATACTCCAGCTGACTCCAGAGCTCCCTGTTACATCTGTTGCGGGTGTGCCCGTAGTGTGGTGCGACGGACGCACGCTCACACGCACTGGTTCGTGGTTTTTGGTCTTTAGTTTGTCCGCTTTGAGCCCTCGCACACCCGAACCAAACCCGAACCATGGTGCATGGAGACAAACAACGAGACCGGACGGTGATCCATCGGGCGACCATGCGGTGATTTCTGAAGTACCACAAGAAATGTTCTTTGTTGTCGGGGGTGGACGTGTGGTAACTTCAAACTTCCATTCCCTGGATGGGTGGGTAAAGACAGCAAGACACGCGGTATCCACGCGCCATCTTCCGAGCGCTCGCGGACTGATGACAAGTAAGGCACTCCTGTACCCGCTTGTACATGCTTGTATACCCGGTGTAGCGCCGCGCCGGTGACACACAGTCACACACGTTTACCTCACTCTCATATGACACCTGGGGAAACTTGGAAACTTACGGCCAGAACTTCAGCGCCGCGCGCGTGTGTCGAAGTCGCCTTGTGCTTACCCGGTTTGTCTCTGCTCAGATGTACCACGACGATACCTTCGTGCCTTCGATCGCCCTAGAAGGCACGAAGCACGATGCCGAGCCCATCTGGGTACCTGCCTCGCGACTCGGTGGGAAGGACGAGCCACCCATGCCACTCTTCTGGACCGTCGACTCGGGCGACCTGAAGCAAGGGGCCGTCGGCGATTGCTGGCTGATCGCTGCAGTGTCATGCCTCGCCAACTACCCCGAGGAGATCGAGGCCCTCTTCTTCGGCCACGGCGCAGAGGCTGCGCCCGACGGCCGTTACACAGTGCTCTTGTATGACCACCGCAAGCGCTCGACGTTGCCAATCGTGATTGATGAGCGGGTCCCGTGTAGGAATTTGCAGCCGGGCTACTACGTTCCAGGATACGAACACCTCCGCGGCGGTGTGCCGTGCTTCGCAAAGCCAAACGGCGAGATGTGGCCGCTGCTTCTTGAGAAAGCGATGGCCAAGATGCTTGGCGGCTATGGATCGCTCGCAGGGGGTTATGAGGCAGCGGCATTTCGGGCGCTCACAGGCTGCACGAAGCAAGAGACCTGGGAGCGGCGCATGGGCAATGACGCATGGCGGCGTGGGGAGCTCCGCGACGATTCAATGAACACGTTCCAGTATCGGAGCGGAGATGACGTCTCCGCCGACGAGTTGTGGCAGCAGCTCGAGGGCTGGTCGAGTCGCAATTTCCTCATGTCGGCGTCGGTGAAGGCATCCAAGGGCGAGGTAGAGCGGCGCCGGCCCGACGGACTGATTGAGGGGCACGCGTACTCGGTGTTGATGACCATCACCGTCGGCCACAACTTGGAGGGAGGGCCGTTTCGGCTGCTCAAGCTGCGCAACCCCTGGGGGTCCGAAGCGGAGTGGACTGGCGACTGGTCGGATGGGTCGGATACGTGGACCCGATGGCCTCAGGTGGCTGACGCGCTCAACTTTCGTGCCGCTGCCGATGGCTTCTTCTGGATGACTTGGGAGGACTTCATCCGAACTTTCTCCTCACTGCAAGTCTCGCACAAAACTATGCGTACTGGGCCCGGAGCTACGCGCCGTGCCGCATGGGATCGGCAGCGGCAGGAGGATGCCGTCTCTGCGCAGCCGGACAAGAAGGGGGCGGGCGCGAGCGCACCTGCCGCTTGGTCCTGGCTCGACGTCGGCGACCAGTGGAAACCATACGAGGGCGCTTTGGCCGCGAGCATCGAGGCAGCCTTTGGCGACGCAAAGCGCGACACGGTGGACCTGCACGCCGGACACACGCTCCACTTAGAAATCAACTTCGAAGACATGATGCAATACAACGTGATGACGCGCCGCGGTCGGCCCGTCCGTCGCGAGGTCCCGGCCGATCCGGCCGTCGATGGCACATGGGAGTGGCAGGACACGGACAGCAGCTGGAAGGCGTACCATCCGTCTGCCTGCGGCCAGATCGCCCTCGCCTGTCGCGCGGGCCGCCAAGGCACTCTCCTGTACGCCGGCCGCTGGAAGTACTGGGTGGATTTGAGACGTTCGGTGCAGATCAACATGAGCACGCACACCGAGCGGCCCATCCGCCACCGCGCCGGAGGGCAGTAGAGGGCAGCCCTGGATGGCCCTTTGGGCGGCGCGGTCCAAGGCTTCTCTACCTTATCGGCGAGGGCAATGTGAAAGAAGGCAGCACACCGGCCAGCGACCGCGTTCTTTCTTTTCATCCGATCACACTCACACCTCGCGTTCACAGGCAAATTGGGGCAGGAGTCTCCTTCCTAATTAGGAAACTAACCGCCTTTTCGAGAGGACGTGCCTGCTCGTCGCCGCCGCCCTAACCTCACTCAATGGCCATTCTAACAGCCGCGCGCTTGAGGCGACAAACTGCACAAACACATGCAATCACGCTCTCGACGGCATGTGCGATGACGGGGGCCACGGCTCCGAGTATACGATTTGCGCCCACGGCTCCGACTGCGTGGATTGCGGCCCGCCGACTGAGTCTTCGGAGTCCTCCGGCGAATGGTGGATTTCCTTCCTCCTAACCCAGGACATCGTGCATCTATCCGGCGGTCTTTCCCCAAGCATCTTGGAAGCGAACGCGATGCTCCAGATCCGCTTCACGGCGTCGCAGAACCCTGAGGACCTCTTCCCCGCAGAGCGTGATATGATCAAGACCACAATCCGCAACAGCCTCTACCAAGGTTGCTCGCACGGCGGCGGCTGCCCTCCGTTGGAAGAGATCGCCATGACCCTCCTCCAGGGCTCGATGGTCGTCACCGTGACGGCCTTCTTTCCCGATCAGGCGACGGCCAATTCGGCGGGGGCCACGCTCATGAGCGACTGGAACTCTCCTACTTTCCAGTCGGAGCTGGGTGTGAATGCCACCTCGGCCCCGACCGTCTCCGTGGCACCCACCACGGGTTCGGGGGGGGTCCTCTCGTTCGCCAGCCCCATCATCTACGCTGTCGCCTCCTTGATCCTGTGCATGACCGGGTGCGTCCTCGGCTCCTGCTGCGCCAAGCAAGCGCGCAAGGCGCCCAGCAATGCCGACAAGTCGGCAAGCGAGGAGGTGCCCTACCGCGGATGCTGCTCGACGGGATGCTGCTCCACGTACGCGATCAACGGCTGGGCCTGGACCACGGGCAGTGCGTGCATCTTCCTGCTCGTCTCGATGGGCATGCTGTACCACACAATGCTCGCGGTGACGGACGCCATAATTTGCATCCTCGACCAGATCTATGACCTGAGGAACTCGGCGTCGGCGGACATGCATGTGGCGACCGAGGGCATCGGACCTATTCTCGACCTGATCGAGCCTTTGCGTCCTAACCTCGTCCTGCTCAGCGAGGCTGTGGTCGTGCCCGGCGTGTTTGCCGCCCTCTTCATGTTCCTCTCGAGCCTGTGTGCCTGTGGACACCACGCAGGTTGCTCCAAGTTCTTCCTGCTGATCACGTACATCTTCATCATCTTCAGCTTCGTCATCGGAGTGGTGGCCACGGCCCTGGGCCCGCTCATTCAAAACTTGACGTTTCGCACAGCCCGCACAGGACCAGAAGGCGGCGCCACCAACGCTGGGGTAGTGGTCACCGCCATCTGCGAGATCACTCTGCCCGTGCTCGAACAACATCTCTATGATACCCGCACAACGATGTCGAACGCGATGACCAATGGTGCCGACGCCACAATTATAACGGAACTGGAGTCGCTGCTGCTTGACGATGAGGAGCTGGTTGAGAAATTTGGCATCGCATGCGGCTGCCTCGTCGAGTTTGTCAACACCGCCTTCGACCTCTTCTCGCCGGGCATCTGCAACATCATCGCGTCCATCTTCGCGCTCTATGCCAGCTGCTTCTCGTGCTGGACCACAGGGTGCTGCGTCGCGCCCCATACGGCGAAGACAAGCCAGGTCACTAGCGCCGGCATGATCTTCGGCCTCTGCTTTGGCAACTGCTGGGGCCGCCGCGCGAGGTTGTCGATCCGCGCGAGGTTGCCGACAATCAAGGTGGAGACCGGCATACCCACGGTCTGCACGTCAAGCTCGGCCTCGGCCGGCAAGAAGGGCGCCTCGTCCTCGTCAAGCTCGGCCTCGGCCGGCAAGAAGGGCGCCTCGTCCTCGTCAAGCTCGGCCTCGGCCGGCGGGAATGACGCCACGTCCTTCGCGACCATGAGCATCATGGGCACCATGAGCCCGGTAGGGAAAAGACCCGACGCCATAGTGTAGCGACTACCCGACGCCATAGTGTAGCGACTACTCGACGCCATACTGAAGCGACTACTCGACGCCATACTGAAGCGACTACTCGACGCCATAGTGCCTCACCGAGAGAGCGCGTGGGTGACTGCGCGGGTCTAAATCAGGAGTGCGTGGGCGGGCGCGTGCGCGGACCCGGACGGGCGGGTGCCCCGGACGGGCGAAGTGTAGCTGTAGGCTTCGGGGTCGATGTGGATGAAGTGGAGTGTAGCGCGTGGTTGTAGGCTATTTAGTTACAATTAGGTGTGACCTCGACCTGTGTCATACGCCCACTCATTTGTCATTTATTGCGATTTTGGCACCAGTTTTGGCGAACAGCATTGTAAGCCTTTTTTTTGCGGAGGTCGCGTGCGAGGCAGGTTGTTTCTAACGCTGTAGATTGGTTGTCTTCAGGGGCAAGCAACTATAAGGGGCGGTAGGGCGCTCGCTC
>ERZ761574.1300-NODE-1300-length-16555-cov-75.306667_pt1 | contig 16555 bp, 11 predicted proteins | sample MGYA00374950_ERZ761574 | MGnify/ENA primary metagenome ERZ761574 (study PRJEB28895, sample SAMN07631631) | mixed culture metagenome | isolation source: Freshwater growth medium | place: USA: Seattle, Washington | collected 2016-10-03 ... | reverse complement strand
GACGAAACCCTTGACGTAGGTAACGGCGAACGAGACCAGAAGATCCCAAAGACGAAACCCTTAACGTAGGTAACGGCGAACGAGACCATAAGATCCCAAAGACGAAACCCTTGACGTAGTTAACGGTGAACGAGACCATAAGGACCGCAATCGTGAATAGTAGCACTGAGGACGTGAGATAGGTCGCGTGCGCTTCCACCTTGGCCAAGGTCGACGAGGCCGGATACTCCTCCAACTTGGCCTACGTCGCGGCTTCCCTGCTGGACACAGACCCCACCGTCGCGGCTTTGGAGGAAGCTTTAGGCGCAGGCAGCGGCGGGCGGCCAACCGCCGTCGAGCCCTGAGCCTCCCTGCCCCTTGCCTGAGCACGTTGGTGCTCCGCTTCTAACTAATGCCGATGCGCCTTGGGCTTGCCCTGTGCGATCCTCTTTGACCCGAGACTGCCTGAGGCTGGGTTCGCGATGCGGTGCCGCATTAGGGCCGTAGCTACAAAGGCGCACACGGCCAAGAGAACGGCGATGAAGGATTCCAAAGGGGTGAAGCGCTTGGCGAGCAGTAGCTGGGCGAATTGGGCGAGCTTATGCGGCTGCCAGCTAATGTACTCTTCGCTCGGCTGCATTTTCTCCTGCGGGTTGGACACGCGCGGTACGCCAGTACGCGAGTTTGTTTTGATGATCCTGGTCTGCCCGTCAGCGCGTAATTCGTACTTAATGCACGACGTTATCAAAATGACTTGCACCATCCCGTTCTGGTCGACAGCTTCCAGACCAGACGGTCGATCCATCATCCAAGATGCCCCCTGGTCGGGGCTGTGCGAAAGCGTGCACAACGCGCTCGTCATGTCGCTCTTTAGCTCAACGCTAGCGGTTGGCGGAATCGTCATCAGATCATGCAAAGCGTATGGGAGCATTGGCAGGTGGCCGGATTGTGCCGTGACGCAAGCCGGCCTGCAGATGGCCCGCATGGCCTCTGCGTTGTGATCGCACTCGCGAAGCTTGGCCCAGAGCATGCAGTGCTCGTGAGCCATGGGCAGTTTCTGGGTCTTGTTTGTTGCGTGAACGTGAACAAACACGACGCACGCGACAACCGGTGCTTCCGGTACCGCACTGTTATTGCCCGGAGGTCCCGTGGAGACACAGCCTACCCTCGCGGGTCGTCCCTTTACAGTAGAAAAAAACGTCGTGGTGAGCGCTGACGTTACAGGACAGCCACGCGCTTTACCACCGCTTGTAACGTGTGGGTCCCGACCGCCGCAGCCGCCGCTACATCGGTACTCCAGCCTCACTCCTGCATTTTCGAAAAACGCCATCTTGCCGGCTCAAGAACGCGTCCTCAGCTGAAACGATCCTGTTTGTTGTCGGGAGCCACCCACAGCTCGATGACAAGCGAGTGGCGCACGCCTCGCGTTACAGGCGCCACGTTGTGCATCCGCTCCGAGTGAATGAGTACGCCATCGCCTGCCTGCAGCTCGTGCAGCACAGGCTGTCCCTCATGCCACGTGACGAAATGGCCACCTTCGAAGCTTGCCGCCTGCAGGCATGGCACGCGACCGAGCGTGAATGACACACGGCAAGCGAGCACGCGTGAATGACATCGCGCAGCAAGAGCTCGGGAGCCGGGCATGCGCAGGGTGGGGGAGAGCGGCGAGAGCAGGGTGGGCGAGAGCAGGGTGGGGGAGGAGCAGGGGAGAGGGGAGAGCGGCAAGTGCATGGAGCGCAGTGTGGCGACGGGCAGAGGTCCTCAGGACTATTCATGTGCGGTCCTCACAGTGGCAGTCAGAGGAACCCGCTAAAGTTCATGAACTCTCATCATCGGGAATGGGAGGGGAGGGGCAGCCGGAGGGGAGGGGCAGCCGATGAGGGGCTTCGAACAGGGGGCGCTGAGGCATCGCGCACCTCCGATAGCTGAACAATGAGGGTGCGCTTGGAGCCATTGTCCCGGTGGCCCGCATCGAGCAGGGCTCCGCCTTTCGAGTACGCGTGCAGCTCGACGCACCGCACATGCAGAGGCACCTTTGTGGGGAGCAGGCCCGGGTGTTCTCCCGTCATGGCGTCGACAAGCATGAGGAGGAGCCGCGGGCACGCCTTGGAAAACATGGCCTCGCGGTGGAGGTAGCACGCGACGTGCTCCGGGGAGTACACGACGTCGTATGGCTGGTCCGTTAGTTCTGCACACACTGCCTCCGTCGCGCGACGCCGGCGCAGCAGCTCGGCCAAAGGCGGACGCCCTCCCGTGCACTGCCACTGCGCCGGCGGCGCAGGAGCGCTGCCGGCCGCGCCAGCCGCGGCCGCGCGCTCCTCCACGGATGCCGCGTCGCCCACAGGCAAAATCACCACAGGCGCTCCTCCAGAGATCCGGCCAGCAGCGGCTTGATGCACTTCTGCAATGTCACTCGCGCCGAGCAGGCGCGGCAGACGTACGGCCGGCGTGCGCTCAGCTTCAAAGGGGTCGGCACCGCTCCAATAGACGGACAGATTATTCGCATGGCAAATGCGCACGCCGCGATCGTCGCTCTCGGACCGAAGGTACGCGAGCATCGCAGCGTCGCGTGCCGCCTCGAGATATGGCGGGATACTCATGATATCGCCACAGTCTGCTCAGAGCAAAGAACATACCTTTGATGGCGCAAGGGCAAAGGGACGAATGGAATGGGGTGGAGTGCCGAGAGGCTCAGCAGCCTTGGCCAGCGCAAAGAGTCACAGACTCTTCTGCGTCGATGCCGATTCCGTGTATGATGGGATGTGCATGCGTTTTCGACTCGAAGCATGATTCTTGCATACACACGTGTTTCCCGTCATGTGAATGTGTGAATGTGTGAATTTGAAACAGGACCACACAGTACAGCGTGTGAATATGTGAATGTGTGAATGTGTGAATGTGTCTGGGTGCCGCGCGGGGGCGGTTTAGAAGGGCGACATGCCCATGGTGAGCTTGAAGCTCATGGCGGGAGCGGCGAGGAGTATGGTAGTTGCGTCCGCGAGAACGACGGCTGCCGAGATAGCCGCGCGATGGTGTGCAAGGAAGGTTCGGGGGGAGGACCGCGAGAGGCCATACCGGGTGGAGTCATGGGTGGTCGTGCTTACCGAGTGCTCGCAGCGCGCGGTCGAAGGTGGGGGAGACCAGAAAACCAGTAGGGTCACCGGGTGACCCAAGGGGGTGACCGCGGCGCTGGGCGTCGGCGTAGTCAGGTCGCGTGTCACTCTCGGACCGAGCCGGGACACACACGGGACACACGAACCCGGGCAGCTGATTGCTGGTCGACTGCTGCTCATCACTGTGCTTGGCCCACTTCTTCCAGCGGTTGGTGGCCAGCCGCTGTTGCAGGCCGCCGCTTCACGGTCTCAGGGTGCATCCTTGAAGTAAGTGCTCGTCGTTCAGGCCGTGCGTGATGGTGACCGCCGATCTGCGAGAGGCCGAGTCATGGGCGGAGTACGTTAAAGGCGGAGCCTAGGCGGAGCCTAGGCGGAGCCTGCTATAGAGGTGTTGTGAACCCTTGGTTGTGAACGCGCGGTCGCGCGCGGGCCTTGGCGCGCGCGGGCGGGTGCCCGGTGTCATTTTACCTTTTGGGGGGATGGTTGTGAGGTTCGTCTGTGATCCGTGTGGAGCCCGTGTGCGCCCGTGTGTTCTCTGCCGTGTGCAAGGGTTCTAGTCGACGGGGGTGTAACGGCGACAGGGGTGCTCTCGCGTCTGCGGGGCAACTTGATTACCATCGTTATTACGCATGATTAGCGAGACTATGCACAACAATGCAGGGTGCCAATCGACAGATCTCGAAACGTAGACCCCCAAACCGCAGAAATTCGGCTTGCATCGGCAAAGCGAAGTCCGCAAACAGCCGTTCCAACGTTTTTCACGAAACCCCTCGCGCACACCTTCGCTTCCGGTGCGACCCAGCACCTTGGCTGCAGCCCCTCATGGTGAGGACATACATCCGCAAGGCTACCGCAAGGCAGCGCAAGGGTGGCCATGGCGGTGACCGCAGCAAGGCTGGCCTGCCTGCCGGCGACTGGCAGGAGAAGGGTGGTCGCGCGCTCGCGCCGCAGCAGCCGCCGCAAAGGCTGCAGCAAAAGCAAAAGAATTGCTGTGGAAGTGAGGCACCGGGCCAAGAGGCGCCGATGTGCCCGCAGCATCTTCAAGAAGTGCTCGACTTTTTATCCTTTTTTTGAAGATGCTGCGAGGGGGCTTGCTCCCTCCGGCTAGAACTGTGAACGCCTGTGGAAGGAGGTTTCGGCACGAACCTCATACAGACCTGTTATTTACAAGTATTTATTAAATTCTGCACAGTACCGGCTCCCCCGGTGCCTTTTAACGGTACTCGTACGACACCGATGAAAAGTGGTTATGGTTCAACTTGCACATTCCAATTTGCCGCACTTCGACCCCCGAACTCCATTCGCGATCAAGAATGGCGAACCAAGATAAAGACTTCCTTCTCTGCGATGGCCTCATTTGCTGGACCAGGCAGTGCGCACTGGTTTTTCTCAAAGATCCAAGCGCACCGTTCGCTTGGAAGAGCATCCCCATCCTCGGCCGTGGCGATTGCACCTGCGTCTTGATTGAGCAGACGTGCTGCCTCGCCTGGAACGACCCCCCGATGCCAGTCGGCGTAATCAAGGGGGACGACTACATCTGCAAGTTTGGCCTGGGCGTGTGCACCTCGGGCTTGAAGAAGAACCCCGATATGAAGAACCTGTTCTCGGCATCTGGTCAGATCCTCTGCTGCAAGGACATTATCCAGCTCCCCTTTGGCCCTGGGACGAGGCGTACGCCTGCTTTGCCCCTCACGTTTCCCTCTGTCACAGACCCTCTGTCACACAGTTCATTTTGAGTGATTGCGTGCACGCGCGCCCCCCGTGCGCCCGCAGTCCCTCAGTGCGTGTGCGCCTACTGCTGCATCGCCTGCTATCCGGAACCGGGCTGCGCGGTTCACCCGCCGGCCGCGGCCGGTGGCGCCCCCCCCGCGGCCATCGAGATGGCCCGCTAAGCTCGCTCACAGCGCACAGGTTCCGACTGCCATGGTTTTCTTCCTCAAGGACGTGACGAGAACGCCATGCGCTAACGCGTGTGTGAGGGTAGGGTTGGTAAGAACCTGGATCCTGGTGACGCTGCTGCGCCTTGTTGCGCACGCCGCTGCACCTAGACGACCTGCTCGCCAGGTGTACACGACGGCTGCACCTGCACCTGCGAAGCCAGAGTCTGTCCACGGTCTCAAGGTGTCGTTATAGCACGCGCCGCCGTGACCCGTGTTGGTGCGCGATGGAGGTACGGGCGGGGCGGGGGCGCGGGGTAAATGAAATATAATCTTAATCATAGAGAGAGAGACCAGTCACCAATGGGGGGGACCACGCAGCCTGAAAGTGATGCCATTGCCGCCGGCGGCTGCGGGCGGGAAGCCCGTGTTGCCCGGTAGGTTACGAGGGATGGCAGACATGGACGCCCGAGACGCGCTGCGCCCACTCAATCGAGCATCTCGGACGTCCTCGCAGGCAAACTCGACGATCAGCGTGATGGAGCCTGGCACGCCGGCCGGGTCGCGGTGACACGACATGCAGCGTGGCGCCCGAGTCGAAGGGCTCGCTGATCGGCTACTGAAATCGGCGATGGTCGAGATTGCGCCACGACGCACTCTGTCTCGAAATCATGCCACGCATGTAGAAATGTAGCCGGCCGGTAGAGAGTGACGCCCATTTTCGATTTTGCCGCCCACGACGGAGAGCAAGGGCGCCGCAGCCGCGGATTCTCGGACATCTTCTCCATCTGCAAGCGCAGCGGCAGGCACGTCTGCGGCGGCCGGCGCGGCCGTCACGAACATGGTAATGATCGCACGCCGTCGCCGCAGCCACACCGGACGCGCACTGCGCGTTGCGCTCCGTACTTGAACGCGGGAGCGTGCAGCGTCAAGAGGCGAGGCCCTGTCCCGACCCATGTGGATATGAGTAAGTTAATGTTCTGGCGCCTTTCGGAGCCGCTATGAACCACCTGCAGCCTTGAGCGCACCGTCTCCTTACGATGCCCGGATCGTGCACAGATCGGGGATAAAACTCACTCACGCACCACCGCACGACACACGACCGCTCGCGCTCCGCTCGTCTCTCCCCTCAAGTTCCCTTCCGTACGTGGCGGTGTGCCGCGATCACGCTCTAGCCACACTGTCGGGTGTCGGCCCGACACCCCGCGCCTCCGCCACCCGCGTCATCGCCGCCGCCACCGCTGCCACCACTCGCTCACTTGCCCATTTGGTGCCATTTCTGCTTCAGGGTCTTCTCGTTGCGGCTGCTGTGGAACGCAAACTGCTCGAGCGTCTGCTTGATCCAGTCGGATCCCTTCCTCCCAAAGAGGCGATGGCCCTCGCGCAGGTAGCGGATCTCGGCGTTGCTGAAGCGCACGGCCGCGCCGCCCTTGGCATCTGCCTGGCCGGCGGGCTTGGCAGCGCCCCACGCCTTGGCGCCAAAAGCGCCGGCGTGATAGAAGCAGCGCACTGCCGCCATGAGCTCAGCACGCCGGCTCCCAGTCGGCTTGCGTTCTTGGAGCGGCGCGAAGAGCTGGCAATGCGCCTTCAGTGCGGCGAGGCACAGCGCAAGCGTCTGCGGCGATGGCGATGCGCCCACCGCTCCGAGCCAGCGCGCTCGCGCTTCTTTTGAAAGCCACAGTGTTTCAGAGGAGGCGGTCGCGGTCGCGGCCGCGGTCGAGGCACCCGTGCCCTCGCCTTCCTCGCCCTCCTCGCCCTCCTCCATCTCCTCATCCTCGTCCCCCGGCGCCGTCGCGCCCTTCTCGTCCTCCTCGTCGTCGTCGTCGCCGTCCGCGTCCGCCTTCGCCCTCGCCTCCTCATCGAGGACCTTGCGCCGCTCCTCGTGCATGCGTGTGCGCTCCGCCTCAGAAGGTTCCCTCAGCCCTTCTTCGGCTGCCGCGAGCGCAAAGGCCACCTCGTACTCCTCGAGGTCCTCTTCGTCGCCGTCGTGGTGGATCATGTGCCACAGGGCTGGGTCGTCGCCATCGGCGGGCAGCCAAGAGACAATCTTGCCATCAGACACATGCCATGTGCTCGGCTCGGCGCTGCCCTCGGGGTCCTTCTCCGCTTCGTCGTCCTCCTCATCGACCGGGAAAAAGCGGCGCAGCTGCTTGCCGAGCCGCGCGTCGCCTGAGCTGCGCCAAGGGGGGCGCTCGCTCACTTCTTTTTCGGGGTTGCCAAGCTCGTGCAGCGCCGCCTCGAAGGTGATGAGGAGAGGTGCGAGCTCGTCCGTCGAGGTTGCGCGCTTGAGCGAGAGCAGCCAACACTGCCGCTCGCCGTAGTTCTTGGCCCACGGCGCACCCGCATGTCGCATCATCGCGCGCACGCCATCCTCGAGGGTCAGAATCTCCGAGCGCAGCCCCATCAAGCTCACTCCGTGCTCCGGCCGCCAGCGAAGTGCCCTTTTGGTCGCCGTGTTCTCGTACGCATTATCGCCCGCCAACCGCGCCTCGTCCACTGCCACCTTGTCGGTGCGCCGCAGCCGCCGGATGGCCTCGAGGGCCTCGGCCTCACTCATGTCCTCGCCATCATTGTCGTCGTGCGTGCAGCGCAGGAAGAGCTCGTCTTCGTCCGTGGCGGGCAGCCAGCGCGTCAGACGGCCCACGGACAGCACGCCCTCGTGTAGCGTCGCCACGCGCAGCCCGAGCAGATAGTGCCCGTGCAGCCGCCAGCGCTCGGGGTCAAAGGCGCGCAGCTGCTCTGGATCGTACGCCGCGTCCTGCTCGTCTGCCTCCGCCTCGCGTCGACGCATGTCGGGGAGGCGCTCGGCAAGAGCCTTCTTGAGTGCAGCCTCATCCTTGGCGGCGATTGAACCGGCGATGCTTCGTCCGTCGAGGGTGAGCATGAGACGCTCGACGTGCGCGACGCGCTCGTAGCGCGCCCAGCGCCACTCACACGGAGCGGACCAGCCCGAGCCATCGTCCGTAGCGTCTGCCTCCTCGTCTTCGTCCTCGTCCTCGTCCTTGTCCTCGTCGTCGTCGTCGTCGTCCAACTCGCACACGAGCTGCCGAGCCTCCCTGGCGGAGGCGGCGGCCGCCATCCGCTTCTTGCGCAGCACGGGCGCCATCGTCGCGTCGCCCCCGGGAAACGATGCGCTACTGGCCGCCTTGGCCGCCCCGCGCGCCTCTGACCGCTCCACCGCCTGCGCCTGCTTGGCCGCCCAGGCCGCCGCGCGCTTCTCGACGTACGCCCGCCGGTCAGCCTGGGCGAGCATCGCCTTGCATTTGGCATGCGTCTCGGCGAGCGCCTGCGAGTCGGCGTCGTGGGTCGTCGCCACCGGGTCAGCCACCCACAGCGTCTTGGGCTCGTGGCAGAAGATCCAATAGGTACGTCCGGAGGAGTCCTTGCCGAGTGGCGTCTCGCGCGTCGGGTGGTCCGCCGCACACTGCAGGTGCGCCTGCAGCTGCTCGAGGGCGAGCGCGTCGAGCGGGACCTGTCGACGGAGACGCGCCTTCTCTTCGATGAGCAGCGCACGCGCCGTCTTGAGCTCCTCTGTCACCCAGCGTCGCCCGTCGTCGAGCGTGCCCTGGTGGTGGGCCTCAGCCGCGCTCTCAATCGCCGTCTCGAGCGCTTCGGCGTCCCGGTGCTCGATGGCGCGCAGCAGCGCCTCGGTCGCTGCCTCGCGCGCGCGGCGTGCCTTCGCTTCGACGATTTCCGCCGCCTCGCCCACCTCTCCGAGCTTGAATGGAGCCGCCATCGCGAGCATCGATATGGCCGCCGCCTCTGCGGCGCCCCCAGCCGCGCCGGCCGTCGCCGCCGTCGCGTCCGTGGCCGCCTGCGCAAGCGCCTCGGCATGCACTCGTTGCTGGCGTTCCTTGAATGTCTTCGCCACGTTGGCCTCCGCCTCGGCGCGCTGCTCGAAACGGTCGCGCAGCTCGCTCGTGAACTCGTCCGTGCGAAGCAGCGCGTCGCTCAGCGCCTGCAGCAACGTGAGCTGCGCATGCGCAGGCAGCTCCGCAAAGGGAGTCGTTCCCAGCTGCGCGAGCGCCTGCAGGCGAGCGCGCTCCTGCGCTGCCGCCTCCTCGGCCGGCGCGCCCTCTCCGTCAGGGTTGGACGCGAAACCGACGAGCAGGTGGCCTACGGCACGCAGCACCTCGCCCCACGTGGTTGGTGTCACTAACTCGGGCGGCGGCAGCTGCTGCAGCGGCAGCTCGACCTTGGTGCCGAGGGCGGCTGACATGGGCGGCGGCAGCTGGTGTTTCCCGCGCAGCGCGTCGCCCTGCTCGAGCAGCGCCCGCAACAGCGCCATGGAGAGCTCGACGAGCAATGGCGACTCGGCGCCACGCTCAACGGCTGCCGAGAGCTGGTGAGCCTGGAAGGGGTGCAGTCCGAGGCGCTTGTGGAAGGCGCGCGCGAAGAGCCAAACCTCGAGCACGCAGGCCGCGAGAGTCGCATCGCGTAGCGGCAGCAGGCCCGTAGGCTCAGGCCGCTCCAGGCCGGCCACCGGCGCCGTCTCGTGCTGCGAGCTCCGGCTGAGCTCCCACAGCCGCTGCTGAGCGGCCCGCTTGGCGGCCTGCAGCTTGTCGAGCGCCAGTTGCTTGCCGGTCTTGGGCTTAGGGGGCGCTTTGGGCGCCGCCGGCATCTCCTTCCACTGCATTGGCTGCGAGTGTTGCGGCAGCGGCTGCAGCGGGATGCCCATCGAAAGCGGCGGCGAGGGCCCGCCGCTGTTTCGGCGCTGCTCCGACGCGAGCTCACGCTCGTACCGGCGCTTATCCTCAGCGGCCTCGTCGACGTACAACTGGCGCGCCTCTGGCGCCGCCGCCTTCCACTCTTCTTGCAGCAGCTTGTCGATCGCCTTGGCGTCGAGGCTCGGGTTGGCTTCGCGGACCTCCCTGCGACGCGCCTGCGAGTAGAGGAAGAACGCGGTCTTTGCGCCGCGCACCTTGACCGCGCCGCCTGCCTCGGCGATGGCCTCGGCCGGAGCACAGTCCGCGATGGCCGCCGCCGCTACCGCGGCCGCGGCCGCGCTGCCGCCGCCTGGAGAGAGCTTCTCGTATGCTTCCCACGCTTGCTTGACGGAGCGCGCCTGCGGCTTGCCCTCGGGGCCCTGATAGACGGTGTAAGCGCGCCCCTTGCCCTCGGCGCCCTCGCCCGCCTTCGCCCCACGGCGCACCGCCGTCCAGCCTGGCGGCAGAGAGGTACGTCCCTTGCCGTCCGCGCCATCGGCGCCGGGACTGGTGCTGGCGTTCGTGGCGCCGGCGCCGGCGCTGGCGCCGACGGCGCCGACGGGCGCGCCGCCAGCGGCGGCGGTGGTCGCAGCGAGCGCGGCGGCGTAGGTCGCAGCGAGGCACTCGGGGCGCAGCTTGACGAGACTTTCCCCGTTGGCCAGTGTCGCCCTATCGAGACGCACCAAATAACGGCCTTCGCTTGGCACCCATTCGAGCACCACGCACGAAGTGCCATTCAGCTGCGGCGCGCTCTTCAGAGCACAGACGACTCGGGGCGTGCCAGACGCGAGGCTGCCCGGCGGCGGCGGCGCGCCGCCCGTGTCGGCCGCCGCGCCGCCCTCGCTGCTCTTGCGTCGCTTCGCGGCCGGGTCGATGCCAGACGCCGCGCATTCGGCCTCGTACCTCTGCTTATCGGCCGCGGCCAACTCCTTGTAGGGCGCCTTATCGGCCTCTTCGAGCACCTTCCACTGCGCCTTGATCATCTCGGCAATGGCGGGCGCATCGAGCCCTGGGTGCGCCGCTGTCAGCTTGAGACGCTCCGCCTCAGTGTAGAACTGGACGGCGGTCTTCGCGACGCGCGGCCCGCGTTCTGCCTCGCGCTTCTTCTTGGCCTCCTCGGCCGCCTTGGCTTTGGCCTCGCGTGCACGAGCCGCGGCCTCCTTGGCCTTCGCCGCCACCTTGCTGAACGCAGCCTTGGCCGCCATTGCTTCCTCCCGTGCTTCCGCGACCGCCGCTTCAGCACCGCTCGTGTCGGCCCTGGCTGCGAGCGCTGCGGCGCGGCACGCCTTGACCTCGAGCCGTGCCGCCCTGGCCTCCACCTCGGCGGCCGCCTTGGCCTCGGCGGTCGTGGCGGCCGCGGCGCGCTCGCTCGCCTTGGCGGCGCGCACCTCCGCCTTTACGGCTTTCTCCTCTTCCTTTGCCGCCCGTGCCTCCGCACGAGCCTTGGCCTGTGCGAGCTTCGTCGCCTCGGGCGTCGTCTTGTAGAGCTCGAAGGCGTCGATGACCTCGTACTCCTCGAGGTCTTCCTCGTCGCCGTCGTCGTGGTCCACATGGAACAGCGGCGGCTCGTCATCGCCATCGCCGGCGGGCAGCCAACGCGTGATCCGGCCGACCACCGTCAGGCCACCCTCAAAGGGTCGCGCGACGCGACGCCCGAGGTACTCGTGGCCCTCGTCGCGCCAGCTCTCTTCGAGCTCGGCGGGACGCGGAGGCTCGGGCGGGTCCTCGTCCGCGCCCTTCGTCGGCTCCTTGGACAGCTCCAGAAGCGCCTTTTCGAACTTGGTGCGCATGGCCTTGGACTTGATCTTGGTCGGATCGGCAAGGTCCTCCCTGCTGCTGTACGGCAGCAGCGTCGACGGCATCGGCGAGAGCTCTATGCGTTCCGCCGTGTGGAAGAAGCGCACCGGGTAGCGCACGCCCTCGGCATCCGTGCGCCGGGTACCAGCCACGCGGGCGGGCCACCATGGGAAGCCGCGGATCTTGGCCCAAACGAGGTCGTTTTGCTCAAAAGTGGGAGCGGCGGCGGGGTCAGCGTCGGGCATGTGCTCGGCGTCCACCTGTGCTACGCTGGGCTCGTCGGCCACCTGCGGCATCTCGGTCTCGGTCAACATTTGCTCCGCCCGCGGCTCCCGCGCTTCGAAGAATACACACACCTTAAACAAATTGTACATGACCCGTGTGTGTCCCATGTGTGTCCCGGCTCCCCCCCGGAACAGTACCGGCAAGCCCGTGAGTCCCGTGTGAGTCCCGGCTCCCCCCGGTGTCTTTTTCCGGTACGTTTTAAATTGCCGAAACAAATCGTTGCACACGCGGCGCCGACGACCCGGTTGCAGGATTCCGATGCGTTGCAGAAGTCGGGCGGCACATGGTGTTGCTGGACTCTCCTAAATATCAGATAGATCAAGATGTCTATCTGGTCTGCCCATGGACCCATCAGATCCGCCCATGGACCCATCACCAGTCCTCCACCGTGGACTTGCTGCCGATTGCGGAGACGCCGGAACCTCGAAGTCCTCAGCCGCAACTCACGCTGCAGCAGCGCCTCGCCATCGCTTCTCGCGTCGATGCAGAGATGGGCATGATGAATGCGCGAGCACGAGGATGCACTCTGTTCGCATCGGACCGCAATCACGAGGACACGCTTTTTCATGAGCTTCGACGAGTGGTATCGATGCCGGAGCTCAAAGACAAGGCCAAGGACAAGCACGGGCTTCGTGAGAGCTCGGGCGCCCAGCTTTGGGGTGTGCGCGCCAAAAAGGTCACAAGGGATATAACGGTAGCCAAGGCGATTGAGCGTCCACATTCGGGACTGCATCGGAAAGCCCAGAAGGTCTGGAATGAGCGCCAACTGCCGAAGCCCATCGAGCACTCGACAAAGCTCTTTGACGACAAGCTCACGGCGAGGCAACAGGAGGCGCGTGAGGCCTTCCGCACCGTGAGCAAGGAGCCCAACTTGACAACGGACCGTGAGTTTGGAACCAAGGTACGCGAGCTGTCACGAGTGCGCTTTACACTCGTTGCACCAGTGGCACATCGAGCAGAGGCGTACCCGGACGCGGTCTGGGGCATTCAGCTCGACCGCATGGGCGGCAGCAACTATGACCGACAGGGAAACAAGGCCTCGGGCATGTCTTTCTCGGGGCCGCCCAACAAGCCTGGCTCGCCGCGGCCGATTCCCATGCTTCCCGCGATGCCGGGGATGGATAAGTCGGATGAGCACATGCTCCTTCCGGATAGCCATTTTGCTCTTGGCTCGTTTTCAAACAGGAAGCAGTCGAGCTCGAGTGAGGGCAAGTTTACACCAATCGGTTCATCAAAGAGGGTGACGCCAATCAGCAAGTTTGCTGGGCCTGGGGGCCTCAAGAAGCTCGGCAGACTCTCGATGCTCTCTGGTATGCTCGGAAAGGCAGCGAAGGAGTACAGCACAAATGGGGAGCGTCAGGGCTGCCCACGACCAGGCGGTTCGGGAGGAGACTGGGAGCTGTATCGCTGGCAGCTGTCGCAGCTCCGGGCTGACAACTCCTACCGCCCCAGCAAAGAAGGAGTTGGAATCGGCCCAGACGGTGTTCCGTACGTCAACTCGGGTATGACTCCTACGCTCAGCCTCCCCAGCCCTGGTCTGCCTCGAAGCACTAATAGCACTAGAGCGGGGCGATGGGGAACATCTGCCACGAACAGAGACGGAGTCCTCAGCAGCAGCTTGGAACGGCAGCCGATCGGCGGGACCTTCAGCGGCCTGGGGGCACAGGCAGCTACTGGACGCGGCGCTTACGAAGCTGCCAACGTGAACACCAATTTTGACGTTCACTGGTTAGCTGTTTCTCCAGACGCTGGGCCAGCCACAAGGAGCAACGATGGAGATGACGGGGTGAATCCAGCAACTGGACAACAGGCACAGCAGCGAGGCGGAATCGGTAGCGGTGGACGTGGTGGTATCGGTAGCAACGACCAGGCGGTCAGCCAAGGTGTGGGCGATGACGGAGGCCGCAGTGGCACTGGTGGAAGTGGCGGACCGGTTGGCAGTGGCCGTAGTGCAGGCGCCGATGCTCGTGGACAGCATCTTAACAGCTCAAGCCAAGGTGGATCAGAAAGTGGCGCTGGATTTGCTGCCAGCGCAAATGGACATGGTGGTGGTGGTCGTGGCGGTGGTCGTGGCGTGGGCAGAGGCGCGAGTGGAGGCGCGGGCGAAGGCGCGAGTGGAGTTGAGGGCTGGGGCGCGAGCGGAGACGCGAGTGGAGGTGCAGGTGGAGATGCAAATCGAATCGCGGATGGAGGCGCAGGCAGAGGTGCGGGCGGAGGCGTTGGAGGAGGCACTGGAGGAGGTGCACGAAGAGATGCAGGAGCAGGTACAGGCACAGGATTAGAGGTTAGCAGAGGCACAGGCGACGCTGCATTTGGAGGCACAAGCGCCGGCGAAGGTTCAGGCGGTGGCGGTGGTCGTGGCGGTGGCGGTGGCGGTGGCCGAGGCGCGGCTGGAGGCGATATGGCCGGGGGCGCAGCCGGGAGTGCGGCCGGATGCGCGGATGGAGGCGCAGGCAGAGGTGCGGGCGGAGGCGTTGGAGGAGGCACTGGAGGAGGTGCACGAAGAGATGCAGGAGCAGGTACAGGCACAGGATTAGAGGTTAGCAGAGGCACAGGCGACGCTGCATTTGGAGGCACAAGCGCCGGCGAAGGTTCAGGCGGTGGCGGTGGTCGTGGCGGTGGCGGTGGCGGTGGCCGAGGCGCGGCTGGAGGCGATATGGCCGGGGGCGCAGCCGGGAGTGCGGCCGGATGCGCGGATGGAGGCGCAGGCAGAGGTTCAGGCGGTGGCGGTGGTCGTGGCGGTGGCGGTGGCGCAACCGGGGGCAAGAGCGGAGGTGCAGGCGGAGGCGCAGGAGGAGGCGCTGGCGGAGGTGCAAGTGGAGGCACATGTGCAAATGCCGACGTCGGCAGCAGCGGAAGAGGAGACGGGATTGCGGATGGTTCTGACACTGCAGCTTGCTTTGGGGATTTCAAAACGGGGGACTTGAGCGTGGAGGTGCCTTCATCTTCATCCCCTAAAGGCTGGCGGAATTCGAACGCCGTCGAGTGGCTTGACGAGGATGGAATGGAGGCGACACCTGTCCGCATTGCTGCAGCTGAGGCTCGTAAGCGTCTCTGTCGAGGCCGCCCTCTTATAGGTCCTGCCCTTGAAATGTCATGCTGGCGTGGCCGAAAACATGGCAAGTACGCGTGCGATTCGAGCGACTATATCGACACTGAGAGGTGCTTGAAGAAGGCTTTCTTAGCTGACTGGAGTCACACGACGGGCGGCCAAGTCTTGCAGGCGGACATGAAGGGACGTGCCTTTGGAGTCCGGGAGGGAAAGCTATCCAAGGAGATCATTGAGGACATCATGGATGGGCTTTTCGAGCACTACCCGATGATCCTTCGTGTGTTCACATATTACTCATGCATCGGATCCGAGACTAGCGGTGTGGTGCACGGCATCGGGCGTGCAGGCTATACAAGGATGATTAACGACGCGCGGCTTGACGCACTTGACATCAATGACACTGGCCGGCGCTCTCCCTCTGGCGATCGCAAGGTGGCGCGCCATGCGAAGTTGCGAGGAGAAGATGGATTCGACCTCTTGTGGGCGACTGTCAACACAACGTCAACGACCAACAATAAGAGCCAGTCCTCGACGAACTCCAAAGAGCGGTTGGCCCGCTCTGAGTTCCTCGAATGGTTGGTGCGTGCCGCGACTGACGAGCTCCCACCCAAGGACTTTGGCCAGAATGTGCGTTGGCTGTGTGAAGACATGGGCTACTTTCTAGGTCTCCACGAGAATGCCGCGCTCATCTTCACTAACACCAATTGGTTTCGCCTTGATGCATGCTATCTCGACGAGGTGAACATGGTGCTGACACGACATCAGCAGACTCTTCGTAGCATCTTCGACGTCTATGCAGCAGCTACGGGTGTTGGTGGGGATGTCGCTGAGCGAGCAGATCTGATGAACTACGAGGAATGGTCCCTTCTCTGGTCCACACTTGGGTTCACGCGGGAACTTTCGGATCGCAAGGTCGGCACCATCTTCAGTAACTCGCGGATGATGGTCATCAATGAAAACAGCAAATTGGGAAAGAGCGCGCAGCTTGAGAGGTTGCCTTTTGAAGGTTTCCTCGAGGCGATGGTGCGCGTGGCCGATGTCAAGATCCTACCGTTGGAAGATGAAGTGCGGGAGAGTGGGCACAAGTACCCTGGCGAATACTTGTACAGCCTGCGACCTGACGGGCAGCTAGAGCTCTACAAGGGCTGGGCAGTAAAGACAAAGCGAGCACGTGACCAGGAGGACGTGTCCGATCCTATCTGGATTCGCCTCGAGTATTTGATTTTGATCATCGTCTTCGTCATGCAGCAAGGAACCCAGGCCTCTTCTGACGTCAAAGCCGCCGACGCCGGCTTAAGGACGCGCGCATCGGATGACATCGCTCTTTCCACGACAGAGGTCAACAAATACTTGAAGAACCCGAAGCCAAACCTCCTGGGCACGACTGAGATAGAAACTACTGGCCCGAGCTTTCACTCCGATGCGATTGCCCAGGCTAGGCTGGAGAAGAAGCTTCGGAAGCACACAAACAACCAGATAGAATTTCAATGAGTCCAATGAATCTATCGCAGCAGAGCCCTCCGAGTCCATTGACTCTACCGCAGCAGAGCTCGTGAGAATAGCCCGACACGCGAGATAGTCTTTAGCCTTTAGCCTCGGAATATTATTTATAGCTTTTGTATGAGGTCCAATGACCTAGTACACACCAATCCTAGGGCCTCACGGTCGGTGACCCGAACGAGCGAACACGTGAGCGTCCGAAGGAAATGCTTAATACAAGCTTAGGCGAATCGAATGCGGCCCGCT
>ERZ761574.1273-NODE-1273-length-16796-cov-71.985664_pt1 | contig 16796 bp, 22 predicted proteins | sample MGYA00374950_ERZ761574 | MGnify/ENA primary metagenome ERZ761574 (study PRJEB28895, sample SAMN07631631) | mixed culture metagenome | isolation source: Freshwater growth medium | place: USA: Seattle, Washington | collected 2016-10-03 ... | reverse complement strand
AAAGCTGCTTGAGTCGTGAGCGGAGCTCCTCGCTCCTGATGCTCGCAAAGTCCTCATCCTTGATGCTCGCGGCGACCTCCGGATGCTCCACGAGGTAGCTGGTTACGTCGCGCACCCGGTCGCCAAGGATCTGCACTTCATCCGCGGCGTCGAGCGGCACCTCGGTGGCCATGCGTCGACCGCTGCTTGGGCCGCACGCGATCTCGCATTGGTGGGTGATGGAGTTGTAGAAGGTGCCAGGCCCGAACGTCATGGGCGGTGGCGCAGGTGGAGGCGAGGGAGGTGGAGGCGAGGGCGGCGACGGCGCCGAGGGCGGTGGCGGCGAGGGCGAGGGCGGCGGCGGCGATGGCGGCGGCGAGGGCGGCGGCGGCGAGCGCGGCGGCGGCGGCAGCAAGCGCGGCGGAGGGGGGGGCGAGTGCAGGTCCAGAAGCACCACCGTCAGCCCGTCGGCACGAGACGCCGCCACGTAAGCGTAGGAGCCGCTCACAGCGACGGCATTAGCCTGTGTGTGCACAGCACGTGAGAGCGAGCGAGTGAGAGCGCGAGGCCATCAGCGGCGTACGCGCCGCGGGCGGGGGCAAGCATGATGGACATAGCTCATGGCCACACGCACCCCATTAAGAAGAGACGACGACACCACGCTGCCGCGGATGGCTGGAGACGCAGGGTTGCTGATGTCGACCACCACCAGCGAATTGGAACTAATCGCCGACAAGTAAGCGTACGAGCCGCTCACGTCGAGGTCCCAAGCCTATGTGCACAGCACGTGAGAGCGAGCGAGGGAATCAGCAGGCGGTGGCGCCGCGGACGCGAGCACGATGGGCGGTGCGGAAGCATGCTGCGGCGCCCGAGGCCATCCGCGCGCGCAAAGCTCCAGGCCGCTCGCACAAAGTCCAGAAGAGACAACGACACCACGCTGCCACGGATGACTGGAGACGCAGGGTTGCTCACGTCGACCACCACCAGCGATTTGGAGACAACTGCCGTAACGTAAGCGTACGAGCCGCTCACAGCAACGCCAGCCACCTGTGCGCACAGCACGTGAGAGCGAGCAAGTGAGCGCTCAAAAGGGCATCAACGGCGGTGGCGCCGCGGGTGCGAGCATGATGGGCGGGGCGGACGCATGCCGCGGCGCCCGACGCCATCCGAGCGCGCAAAGCTCCACGCCGCACACGCACCGCAGCCAGAAGAGACGACGACGCCACGCTGCCCCGGATGACTGGAGACACAGGGTTGCTGATGTCGACCACCACCAGCGAGGCGGAGTCATGTGTCGTCACGTAAGCGTACGAGCCGCTCACAGCGACGCCCCAAGCCTGTGAGCACAGCACGCGAGGGCGAGCGAGTGAGAGCGCGAGAGAGCTTCAGCAGGCGGTGGCGCCGCGGCCGCGAGCATCATGGACGGCGCGGACGTAAGCGCGGCGCGCCTGACGCCATAAGCGCGCGCAAAACTCCAGGCCGCACACGCACCCCATCCAGAACGGTCGACGAGACCACGCTGCCACGGATGACTGGAGACGCAGGATTGCTAATGTCGACCACCACCAGCGAGTCCGATAGATATGCCGTCACGTAAGCGTACGAGCCGCTCACGGCGACGAAATGAGCCTGTGCGCACAGCACGTGAGAGCGCGAGAGGGCTTCAGCAGGTGGTGGCGCCGCGGCCGCGAGCATGATGGGCGGGACATGCCGCAGCGCCCGATGCCATCGGCGCGCGCAAGCTCCAGGCCGCACACGCACCCTATCCAGAAGAGACGAAGACACTACGCTGCCACGGATGACCGGAGTTGCAGGGTTGCTAATGTCGACCACCACAAGCGATTTGGAGGATTCACCGACCACGTAAGCGTACGAGCCGCTCACGGCGACGGAACGCGCCTGTGCGCACAGCACGTGAGAGCGCGAGAGGGCTTCAGCAGATGGTGGCACCGCGGCCGCGAGCATGATGGGCGGTGCGGACGCAAGCGCGGCGCGCCCGACGCCATCCGCGCGCGCAGCTCCCCGCCTCACGCACCCCATCCAGAAGAGACGACGACACCACGCTGCCCCGGACGGCTGGAGACGCAGGGTTGATAATGTCGATCACCACCAGCGAGTCGGATTGAGACGCCGCCACGTAAGCGTACGAGCCGCTCACGACGACGGCTGAAGGCTGTGTGCACAGCAAGTGACTCGCGAGCGCGAGAGGGCATGAGGGGCCGTGCAAGTGGGCGAGCAAGCTCGAGGGGCGTGGGATTGCGGCGCGGCGTCCGAGGTCAAAGCGCAGGGACGAGTCGCACGCACGTAATCCATAAGGGACGCCGAGGTGACGCTGCCCACGATCGACCCGGAGCCCACGATGGTTGTGGAGTGCGCGAGCTGTCGCCCATCATGCTGGCTGCTCGGGAGGGCTCGTCCGAGCTCCGTCGAAGGCGGTCGCGGCGCCGGCAGAGGGCTGAATCCGCGGTCGTCGGGCGCGGGCGGGAGCGGCGGAGGCGGCACTACGGTCAAAGGCGGCGGCACAGGCGAATGTGCCGAGGCCGTCACGGCGACGATCCCGTGCAGGAGTCCTCGAGCCATCGATCGCAGACCACGAGCACGTTCGGCCGGCAGATAAGTTCACCACCAAAACAGAGGCCCCACACCGCGCCGCAGAAGCCGGTCCTGTCCGGGTGCAGCGAGAGTCGACCTCCGAGCGTGAGATGGGGCAGCACTTGGGGCGGGGCTTGCGGCATGCGTGCGCGCGCGCGGAACTCTTCCGCCCCACCCGCGCGCCCGCCCGCCCCGCGTGACCACCGCCCCGCGCGCGCGGCGCCACCAGTCCCGTCCTAGCATACAATAGGATACCGCTTTTCCCTAGACCTTTTGGAATCCTAGGATCGTAATTAGAGAGATTGCCTCAGACATGTTTGGATCGTACCAGACGGAAGGCGGTCGTACCAGACGGCGGGAGAGCTAGGAGAGCGTCGGTTGGACGGTGATCGCCACACTGATCGGGTGATAGGCAGCACGGTGGGATGTAGCCTCACCCGTCCACCCGTGATGGGGCATCCCACCGATGAGTCGCTGTTCCCCCGCCCCAGTTAACCCGCACCTTTGGTCTCGCCTCTACCGAACCGATTCTGAACGTCTCCAATTGTCCTCTCTCTTTTAATCGCCTTTCAAGTCTCGTCAACGGTCTTACAACTCGGTCAAGCGCGGAGCGAGGGCTGCGGTGCGGGGTGGGGGGTGCGGCGTGCTGATCGGAGTGTATAGGCCATAGGTCATGCGTTCCCCTGAGTGGACTGACGATTTCTAGTCTGTCGATTGTTCGGTTCCGAGTTAACCGCCTGGCGACTGCTACTTACTTACTACGCCTCTCCGCTCTGCATGCTGTTGTCGGCAACTCTCGGCGAGGTGCTCACGTGAGGGCCTACTTGGTCATCGAGAGCAGCGCCGGCATGGCGGCGCCGAGCGGCGTGACGGCGCTCGCGCGGGCAGCTGGCTGGGTTGGCAGCGCGGCAGGCGCCCAAGGCGTGGCTGCGCTCGCATTCGAGCCTGCGAGGGCGAGCGCAAGGCGCGACCATTCGAGCGCGAGGGCCTCGCGCAGCATGGCGTGCTCGCGCTCAAAGTAGGCCGCCTCCGCCCGCAGCGCGGCCAGCCCATCGGGCGCCGCGCGCACCGCCTGCTCCTCGTCGGAGCAGCCACGAATGACGACATCGTCGAGCGTGTGGGTCATCAAGAGCCGCCGGTCGGCCGCCGAGCGCAGCCGGAACGTATGGCCGAGGGTAGAGAGCATCGGCTTGCGTTGGAGGGGCTGAACGCCCCCGACCTGGTCCCAGCTCACGAGCTCCTCGCACGTGCCTGCGCGGTGTCGCGGCAGGGCGGTGAGGGCGGGAAAAGAGGAAAGGGTGGCACACGGGGGGATCGACGGCGCACTGCACACCGTTCCAGTAGAAGAGATCCACGGGTTGGTTGGCCTGATTCTCGAAGACCACTGGGTCGCTCACCATGGCGCGATCGCGCATCGTGGGCGTCTTGCTGCAGTCGACGAAGACAGGCTGGGGACATTCGCAGGCCTGGATCTTGACCACGCCGATCTGGTGCTCGAGGAGGAGGCGGCCGTTCACGTGGCCACTGCTCACGGCGCGCGCGTGCCAGACATCACCGTGGAACGTCGAGACCGCCCTCCGCATGCCGGGCGGCAGCACGCCGTACGAGACTGCAACGCCATCTGCACCCACTTTGGAAATCTCGGCGGGATAGCGGGCACTGTTGCGGAAGTACACGTTCTCTCTGTGGCCGGAGAGCGTCGGCTTGCTCACGATTCCGGAGGCTGTGGGGCATGCCGTCGTGCCAGCGCCAGTGCAAAGCTCGGGCGCGCACTGCTGCTGGGCGGGCACCAGCGCCGTAAGTAGAAGAGTCAACATGGTTCGTTGGAATGGGAATTTCGAAGTTCGTGAGTAGTGCGCAAGAGTTCGCGAAAGGGGGCGACAGGTCGATTTCGTGTTTACCGCGTGACTCTGTTGAAACGCCAATTGCAACAAGATCTCCACCGAGACGCACTCATAAACTCGCTCGTCGCTCCGAGCTTCGGAGGGGTGAGAGCAGCGAGCTCCTCATCATGGCTGAAGCACCGAAGGCTCCTCCCGCTGCCGCGGCCAAGGTCCGCCCGCTCAAACAACAGCCACCACACGCCATGGATAGCGGTCCACACGCGAGTGCTGAAGGTTTGTCCGCGCTCTCGTGCAGGTGCAATTCAAGATCACGCTCACGTCGGATCCGAAGCTGCCATACCGCGTGCTCAAGGTGCCAGAGGCGGCGCCGTTCAACGCCGTGCTCAAGTACGCTGCCGAGGAGTTTAAGCAGAATGTGGAGACATCCGCCATCATTACAAACGACGGCGTTGGCATCAACCCTGCACAGACAGCCGGCCAGGTCTTTCTGAAGCACGGCAGCGACTTGCGCCTGATCCCAAGAGATCGTGTGGGCGGCACGCTGCGGAGTTGGAGCGAATCGAGCAGCGCGCACTGATCGTCCGAGCGAGAACGAGGCAGTGGAGGATCGGTTGTCACGTGTTGGCTGTGCTCTACTAAAAAAGCACATGAAGGTGCGTGTGCCGTGTGTTGTCTCCCGACCTCGTTTGCTTGCACACATGCGACGAGCTAACTCTCTAATTTGTTTGCCAGACACGGAACGTTCTCTACAGTACATCGGAGATCGTCGTCGCTGTTGTTTGTCCTAACGGCGGAGGAGCCCGCCGCGTAAGACGTATGCCGGCATTTCGAATCACATGCCGATTCTGTGCAATCTATCGGTGCGATCAGCCAATTCTGCCCTGAAGGGCAACCAGCTTGTTCGGCGGGGGCGGCACCATCTGGTACATGATGATGCCGGGATTGGCTGGGGCGATGAAGGCCCGCACCCCAATCGATTTTGGCACGGACCCAATCTCACGCTGTGATGACGAGAGTGACACAGCACGCGTCAGCTCGAGCAAAGGCGAGTGGCGCAAGGGATCCCGAAGCAGCTGAGATCACTTACCACCGCTTGCTTCCCCGCTGAGGCGAGCCACGCGTTCCCATCACGCTTCGGCTGGTCGCGCGGGAACATCTGAGCACCGAGGTCACCTCGCGGGAATGAGATGAAGTAATCGAAAAGTCGGTCGGGTCCCACCGCGGTGGGCAAGGGCATTTTGTCCGGATAGGGATTGACCCACTTCGGAAAGGCACGCTCCGCAGTAATTGGCCGCTTTAGGCTCGCCGTGGCCTTGCGTACGCCGTACTCACCCTGGTTGGGCACGATCGGTGGCGTGCTGAAAGTGCCGTCCGGCACGTACGAGAACGGTTGGCGCTGCGGCGGCGGCTGCGAGCGAGATGTGATGCGAGACGTTGGGTGAATCACAGGGATGGCAACCGGGCGTGCGCGGCCCTGCTCACCTGGTGGTATTCGGACGGCATGGTTGTTCTGCTGTCGGGCCGGAAACGTTACGGCGTCGCCCGCTGAAACGGAGCAAAAAGCGAGCTCGGCGGCATCTGAGACGTTTCGCGATGGACTCGACCGTGTTCGTCAAGAATGGAATCTTGTGTCGACAAGAAAGGAAGGTTTTCGAGAGCGCGAAGCAATGTCGACTTTGGCTGATCGCGGAGGGCATGCGGAGGTCGCGGCGAGCGCGAAACTCGATCGTGAGTCGGCAGCTTCGTGGAGTGAACGCCGCAAGGCGACCATTGCCGAGAACGCAAAGCGGCGCGAAAGACGCGATGCGTGCCTGCGAGACTCGGCGCTGACCGGAGCAGCAGCTGGAATTGCGGGCGGCTATGGAGCGTACCGAGCGACGATGAGCCTTTCAGCTGCACGGCGTGCGTTCATGGGCAGCGGCGGTCAGGCTTTCGGCGTTATCGTAGGGTTTTTCATGCCCTTCACTTTTGTGTCGAATGTGGTCCGCTGGCGGTGCCAGAAGCAGGGCCTCACGCCGTTCAAGCCGCCCGTGGTTGCGAGTATAGACCTGGATGCATGAATTCGGCGGCGCGAGTGAACTCCCGCCCGTACTGAGTCAGATGGGCGGGCGTCATTAACTGTTCAAACAAAACACACTCATCACACTGTGATCCTGTGTAAATCCCCCACCGCAATTCAGGGGGTCTCCCTTGGCGCCTTGGGGTCTCTCGCCAATATTGGTAGGGTCCAGCTTGTTCAGTTACGAATCTCTCAAATCTCTCAAACGCGCCAGGCGTCAAAGGGCTTGGGATCAAAGACCGTCGCGGACCGCGGCCGCCTAAGCACGGGCGTCGTGGACCCGAAAGTGAATTCGTCCGTGACCACGGCCGAGATGACGCCAGATCGGCGATCCCGCCTGAGAACGGGCGCGTTGCGCGGGATGGACAGCGCCGCGACGCTGGCGCTGTTGAGAGCTTCCTCGGTGGTGTGAAGATGCTGCGGCTGGCGCTGGTACGTGAGCATGACCCAATCGAATTTGCTCGGGAGCAGGACCGGCACTGGAGGCAGCTCAACGGTCGTCGTGCTCTGCTGGGGCGAGCCGATACTTGCGGTCGACCCGTGCTGCCCGGCGGCCAACATGCCCTGCGAGGTCAACGGATAAAGGCTTGTTCGGGGAGATCCGATCTTGGAGAGGAATTCGTCAGCAGGCACCCACGTGACGCTGAAGACGATGCGCCCATACGAGCGGCCGCCGGCCTCACCAACGAGCCGCTCGTTGAACTCCATCGTCCCCTTTTTCCACAGCTCCGTCAAAATCACGGTCACCTCGCCGATCACATCCGGCGAGCCGATCGCATCCCAATCGAAGACTCGCAGGTTCAAGCGCGTCTCGACAAAGTCGTCGAGGATGCCCCGCATCGTGAGCACTTGATCCCACACCGGATCAAGCGTCTTGTACTGCACCTCCGTCTTCCGCTTCTGTCCGCCGCATTCGATGACTACGTACGGGTCTGATGTGCCCTCGAGGTCAGCCGCAATGAGGCTGGTCGCTGTCTTCACCATCACCTGTAGCTCTCCCTTTGCCGGTCCGCCACGCCACGAGTACTGGCGCGCGCGTGGCACGGGCCGAACCGGCGAGGCCTTCGGGTAGCAAGGAATGTTGGCGGTATCTGGGCGTCGACGCTTCCAATAGTCATTCTCCTCGGGCACTTTTCGGTCCCGGCTGTTGAAGGCATTCTTCATGATCTTCTGGATGATGACATCCTCGAGTTCGTCTTGCTTGGCGAAAAGAGGTGGCGGGCTTTTCAGCACGCCCTTGGGCACGATCGTGATGCCAGGCCGCGTCCACGGCGCGGACATGCTCATGGCTGCTCGGAGTCGAGCGGGTTCAGCTTTCGTTACAAACACCGTGAGCGAGCAAGCGAGGAGGAAAACGGACTTTCGTTTCTCAAACCCTGTTTGAAGCCGACAACCCCCCCACAACACGCCACACAGTGTATGTCGCCCAGAAGGGGGCTTGCTGGTCTTCACGTGTGATGTGTTCCTTCAAAGCCCTTTTCACGTGCTCTTTTCACGTGATGAGCATCAATGCTACAAGAATTCCTCCAAGCCTTCGCCTGCCTCTTTCCTGCGCAACCTGCGGCAGCGAAGGCGACTTCCCAGAGCGTCATCGAGCGCGGTCTGCGCGCTGCACTGCCCACGGTAGACGTACTGCCGCCGGCATTGAGTGCAGCGCTGCTCGTCGAGGAGGCTGACGATGTTGAGGCTACTGCCGCCGACGATGCCGCAATGCAAGCGCTGCTGCGGGACGTGATGCAGACGACAACTCTGGCCGTCCCTCGGCGGCCATTCGTGCGCGAACTGTCCAATGCACTGCTCTTGTGGCGCGAACGTGGCCGCTTTCCATGGGCCGGCACGGCAACGCCACCCGATCTCTCCGAGACGGTGCCGCCCGACTCGTCTGCTTATGAGCCTCTTACAGGGTTGGCGGTGACTGCCGCGTCGACCGCCGCCCCTGAGCAGCTCGCGCGGCTTCTCGTGGCCTTGGGGCCGATGGGCATCCTCGCGCTCCTTCGCGTTCGGCGCACGGTGGGAACGGAGCTGCTGCCGCCGCCATCGCCCGTGGCACTTTGCCGCTCCTTCCTCGCGCCGCACTCGGGAACGTCAAGGCTGTCTGTCGGAGCGAGGGCGCTGCACAAGCACTGGCAGCGATCGGAGAGCCACGTCTGGGGTGCGGGCATCCGCGGCAACGACCAGGCGAAGAATGCGCGCGCGGCCGAGGTCCTGGCGCGTCTGCTACACGAGGCGTGCTGGATTAACATTCACAGTGGCGTCGGCGACCACGAGCCAGTCTTTGAGATCCGACAGCGAGACGGGTTCGGGGCACGCTGGGCGGCGGACGGCACGCGCTTTCGCGGGCTGCTCGAGCCTCAGGCATGGGATGTGCAGAGGCGAGCGGCGGCGGCGGCGGCGGCGGCGACGTCGACGTCAGCAGCAGCCGCAGCGGCGCATGCTGCGGCTGCGGCAGACGCAGTAGGCCTGGCCACCACATCGATAGCCACATCGAGCTGGGACGTGTGCAACCTCGTGCGCGAGATGCGCCTCGAGTGTAACCTCGTGCGCGAGATGCGCCTCGAGAGCAACCTCGTGCGCGAGATGCGCCTCGAGAGCAACCTCGTGCGCGAGATGCGCCTCGAGAGCAACCTCGTGCGCGAGATGCGCCTCGAGAGCAACCTCGTGCGCGAGATGCGCCTCGAGAGTGCGCTCTGTGATGAGGGGCGCACCCTGACGGTCGCCGGGTACGCCAGCTTGATGGACGAAGAGAGCGCCCGGCTGACGTCGCCGTCGCTTCGAGGCTTTCGGTTGGGCACTGTCTCGGGCTACTGCCGCGTCTTCAACCTGGTCTCGATCGTCAACATCCGGCGAGGCCTTGCCACGGGCCGTCGCCTCGCCACCGCTACGGCGCGACCTGTCGAAGGCGCCCGGCTGCGCATCTGCCTGTACGAGATCGAGCTCTCCGAGCTCCCCGAGCTCCTCTCTCGGGAGGCGAGGCTACGCATAGGCCCCGCGCGCTACGTGAGTGACACTGGTGCGGCGGGCGAGGCGCTGCTGTGTTCCGAGTTCACAGACGAGGAGTACATGCGGGAGCGCTTGCAAGGAAGTGTGGAGGCGTACCAGGACGCCGTTGGGCAGTACTACCAAGGTGCCTTGTACCGCGCCGACCTGCTCCCCGTGCCCGCGTACGTGATGCTCTGCCTGCGAGCGCAGCGCAAGGCTGGGGCTGATGTGCTCGCCAACTTTTTGGATGGTTCCTTTCTCGGCGACGGCCGCACGACGCTGCGCGAGCATCTGACGGCCGAGCTCGAGAGCGAGGGCGCGGCGGCGGTCTGGCCAGTCGAAGAGCTGCGAGCAATTTTACAAGCGTGTACTCCTTAGGAGGAGCGAAATAGGCCCGAGCAGAGGGAGTTCAGGAGGGAGACTCACGCCGCGGCCCCGACAATTGGGCCCCGACGTGCATCGTGTTCTTTTTTTATATTGCGCAAACCAAGGCCGCTGCGGAAGAGGTGACTTGACTTGAGTTGGACTGTGGTTTGGGCCGTATATTACTGTGGCGTGAGGTGGGTTTGGCGGCGCGCGGCGCCTTCGCCAAAACTCAGCGTGGGGGGACCGCGAAGAAACTGAACTGAACTGAACTGGCCAAAACACAGCTTCAGAGAGGCGAATTCCGCACGAGGCCAACTTGGCCGCCTCGGCCAGACTCAAGAGGCGACTTCAGTCCAAGGGCCGCTCCAACATCGTGGCTGTTCAACGACATGGAGCCGCAGCCATCGGCTCGATCGCGCAGTCAGCATAGCGGCGGCGGTAGCTCGCACCGCAACCACGACGCCAAGGGCCAGGCTAACTTTGACGCCGTGCCTGATCTGGTGCTCTTGCGCATGAAGGGCCAAGTCGACAACAGCAATGAGATCGTCGATCTCGAAGGGTACGAGGACAGTCGGCTCGGCGACAATGAAATCAAGGTGCTTGTGCGCATGATTGCCGAGGGCGACCTTGTGGCCAAGCGGCGCTCGGAGGCCGCTCTCAAAGCGCAATCGATCTTCGAACGCTCGCGTGAGGCCCCTACATTGGCGGAGTTGAGCAACCACAACCCCTTCGCCCTCGAAGCAACAGAACAGGATGCACGTGAGGAGGCAGAGTGGGAGCGCGCGAGCTGCGTCGTGTGGCCCGATGAACTGTATGCTTTATGGGCGGAAGACCATAAGCGTTCTCTCAGCGAGCAAATGGACGACAACTACCAGCTGCCATCGTACCGGTTCACGCCGCGCTCGCAGCGCGCCTACGAAGCCAAGAAAAGAGCCCTGCGCCATCGCAAAAGGCCCAGCCGCGCCAAGGCCCTGCTGAGAACCGCCCTTAGACGCCACACCATGCAGCAGAAAGCTCTCCTCTGGGAGGCCGCTTCCCTTTCACTGGAATGTGAGGAACAGGGCAAGGGGTGCAAACACCTGTCGCTGCAGGTGAGTGCCATTTCGATGCCCACTGAGTGCCACCGTGTGTTCCGGATGACCACCGATGGCCACTGAGTGCACCGTGTGTTCCGGATGACCGCTGATGGGTGGTCGCTGGATGCCCACTGATTGCCACTGATGACCACTGATGACCGTCTGATTGCGTCCTTCATCAGCACAACTCGTTGGGGCCGCGGAGTGCTGCCTACCTGGGTGAGCTGATCCGGAAGTCACTCACGCTTCAGACACTCTCCCTCGGCTGCTGCCCGATCGGCGACGCGGGTGCCGCGCTGCTAGGGCGCGCGCTGCCGCGCACTCATTCTCTGCTCACACTCGGCCTGCAAGAGTGCAATATCACATCGATCGGCTGTCGCCACCTCGCGATGGGCGTCGGGCGCTGTAAGCCACTTCAGTCCCTCTGGCTGTTTGCGAACTCCGTAGGCGACCAAGGGGTGGCGCAGCTGTCCCTGGCGCTCGATTACAAGGAGGATGCCCGAGACCCGAAATCGCGCACCTGCTTCCTGCAGAATCTCGGCCTCGAGCTCAATGAGATCACGTCCAAGGGCGCCGACGCGCTCGCGATAGCGCTCGCGCTCGACGGCTGCCCGCTGCGCTGTCTGCGGCTGCAGCACAACGCACTGGGCGATCTCGGCGTCTCGGCCCTCGCTCAGAGCCTGTACTTGAACAAGACGCTCACGAAGCTGCAGCTCCGGGATGTAAACGTCCAGTCCGCTGGGTGTGCCGCGCTCGCCGCGGCGCTCGACACGAACTGCCGAGAGCCGGATCAAGGGTTGAGGATCCTCTGCCTCGAACCTACCTCTGATGCCCTATGATTGCTACTGATTGCTACTGATTGCTACTGATTGCCACGGATTACCACTGATTACCACTGATTGCCACTGATTGCCACGCAGGCTGAGGATCCTCTGCCTCGAAGAGAACTATTTCACGGTGAATTCGACCAAAGAGCTTGTGATGGCGTGGCAGCGGTCCAATCTGTTCTCGCTCTCCCTCGACCTGCAGCACGGTGGAGAGTACACGAAGCCGCATACGGCCGAAGAATTGTCCAAGATTCACACTCTTACCATGAGTATGCGCCGCCGCCGCACCCGCACCGCCCAGCCTCACCACCTGCCGCCTTCGGACGGTCGCCGCCCTACGCGCCGCCGCCGCCACCTGTGCTTCTCACGTCGTCCCCTTGATCTCCCACATCGACCACCTGTGCTTCTCACGTCGTCCCCTTGATTTCCCACATCGACCTGACACTCAGTTGGTGGCTCCGTGATGAGATCACGGCTCAAACAACGAGGCCCCGGAAAGAGCTCCAAGGAAGTCCAACAAACGAAGGCAGCCGCCATTTTGAAGGAGCTCAAAAAGTCCGAGGACGGCTCCGGCCCAACTCAGGAGAGCAGCTCAGATCTGAGATCGGGAGATCCAGCGAGGAGCCCAACCAAGCAGCCCAAGCCGGCTCTGTGGGACAGCTCCGCCACGAGCGGCGTCAAGTAGACGGCGCCGTCGGTCTGCACCCTGCACCATCAAGCGCCCGATCGAGCGATGATTCGGTCACGCTCATCACCTCACGGACACACGCTCGAATTGAGCGCCTCTTGCCTAATTTGGAGCACCGTTCTTTTTGTCTTTTTCACAGCCAATGTTTAAAACACAGAAACCCACATGCACAGAGGGTCGCCCCACATGCCCATACACTGCCACGGTGAAGACGAAGTACATCCCGTGGCGACCGGCGAGGTGGTCCACGCCCTGCTGCCGCAATCCACGTTGCATGTTGCCAAGCTTGCCGCCGCCGAGGCAGAGTTCCCCGCGGTGCTGAGCAGCCGGCTCCATTGCGTTCTGTCGCTGCCACCGCCACCGCCACCGCCACCGCCGAAACGACCGCCGACCGCCGTCGTAAGCCTCAGCGTGCCTTACACCGCTGCGGCAGTCACGCGCGCTCTGATTACGTCTGGATGGCATGTTCTGTCAGCGACAAGCTCGGCTGCTGCGACTGCCACGTTGTGGTGGTGCGACTTTGGCTCCGTGGCGTGGGACGAGGTGCTTGCCGCCAAGACGACAGCTTCAGCGCAGTACCTGAAGACAGGCTTGGTGCGCAAAGCGGACCTGCTGCACCACATGCGCAAGCACAAGGTTGCGTCGCGCTGGCCGGTGACCATCGTGGCCGACATCGAGAATGCCGAGGACATCGCGGAGTTCGCTGCGGGCTGGTGCAGGGTGTGCGCTACAGGTGCGCCCGAGGCTGGGCTGTCGAAGTGAAGAGCCCCTGATGGCTACCGATTGCATGCGGGTGGCCACTGATTGCTTCCCTCATCATACCTCCCTCATCATACCCCCCTCATCATACCCCCCTCATCAGGTGGGCCGACCGATGATGCGTCGCTATGGATGCTTAAGCCGAGCCGAGCCAACCGCGGCGAGGGCATCGCGGTGCTCTGTAGTGGAGACGAGGCCGGCCTGCGGCGAGCGCTTGCCTTGTACCCTCGTCATCGCGACTGGCTGTTGCAACACTACGTGCCTCCTCTGCTGCTGCCGAGCACGCTGACGCCGCTCGCCATGCGTGATCCATCGGCCAGTCCCGAGGGCGAGCATCGTGGCGCGCGAGGCTCCCTCAAGTTCCACCTGCGGCTGCATGTGCTCGCGCTCGGTGCGCTGAGCGTCTGGGTGCACGATGCACCGCTCGTCCTCTTGGCCTCAGAGCCCTGGAGCCCTCCCACCGCTTCGATCGTCGTTCCGCCGCGTCACAGCCCGTCGGGGCAAGTTGGGCACAGGGGCGTCGATGGGCTTTGTGCTGGTGACTCGCCTGAGCTCGACAGAGTCTGCCGGGAAACCAGCCTGCTTGCACACCTCACTAACCACGCACAGCAGGAGCACGGGGCTGCGTATGACGAGCGGCTCCATACCCGAACACTAGCAGAGGCGTTCGAGCCGGCCTTCGCCGCCTCGTTGCTCGAGCAGTGTCGCTCGATTGCGGCAGATGCTTTCACTCCCTTTCGCCGTAGCAGCGCCGCCTTCTTCCCACTGCCTCATTGCTTCGAGTTGTTCGGCTTCGACGTGGCGGTGGACCCTCAGGGGCGTGGCTGGCTACTTGAGGTCAATTCGGGCCCTGACCTATCGCTTACCCTAACCCTAACCCCTTACCCTTACCCTAACCCTTACCCTAACCCTAACCCTCTAACCCTTACCCTTAGGTCAATTCGGGCCCTGACCTGTCGCTCCATGGCGGCCGACTTCAGGCGGCGGCCGATGCACTGCTCGCCGACGTGCTCGCCATCACACAGACGCGTCTCTACTCTGGCGATCCGAGCGGTGGTGCGGCGGCTGCCCTTCGCGCGCGTCCTCCTGAGCAGGCGTCAGCTTCTGTGGGCGAGCGCCAGGGTGGTTTCCAGTGCGTGTTGGCGCGCCCGTGCGAAGAGCCGGTCGCTGAGCTGGAGCGCTTTCATCGCAGCCTCAAGGTCGCGGGCCGTTTTGCGCACGCACTGCACCGGCAGTCGGGGGCGTCGGTGAGAGGCGTACAGGCACTCATGGCTGATATGGAGGGGTGAGAGTTGCGGGACCCGCGGCGCGTGTGGCCTTGGGCAGCGCAGCACAAGGTGGATCAAAAGCACAAGAAGCAGGTGAGAGCTACACATCGCATTACAATCAAGGAGCAGAGCACTGTAGGCTCAAGGGGCAGCCACGGAGCCGCAGAGCATACAACTCAAGGAACACGCAACTGAGCGTATACAGATTACACGTATTAATTAAGACAGAGGGCGCGCGAGTCCGAGTGCACTCGACGCGTGCTGGACGGCGAGTAGGTTCCCCCCCCCGCCGGGGAGCCCCCGCCGCCCCTCCCCACTGCCAGCACTCGCGACGCGCACGAGACGCAACCCGCGCACACCGCACCGGGCAAGTGAGAGACCGACTACGGGTCGTGTGCAACCGGGCGACCGGGGGCCACACGGTGTTGGCCTTAATCTTGCACGTTGCATCTTGCAAGGTGAACGTTTATGAAGACTAAGAACTACGATAATGTGATATGTGGGTTAGCCACGGCACGAGCCTTCGGTGGAGGCACGACACTCGCGCGCGGCCCACTCGGCGTCTCGTCGGTACACGAAGCGGCGGAGGTGTTCGGCAGCTGGGGGGAGGCTGAGAAAGTCCTGGCCGTTTAGAGTGACCTCGAGCGGCACTGCCACCTCTGAGGCGAGCTGCTCGGCTGCCCAATGCGCTGGCGAGATGCAGCGCACGCCGCCCGCCTCGGAATCCACTGTGCCGTCCACAACAGTGTTGAGCGCGCCAAAGCGGCATCGAACATCGCCCAAGTCCTCAAGCCGACGCGCCGCACGCACGAGCACCGAGGTATTCCCTGCGACCGAGCCGTACGTCGGCTCCAGGCCGTCGATGAGCCATGCCGTGCCGACGTAATAGCGGTAGTAGTAGTGCGGGAGCGCCTCGGCGTAGTGCTGGCCACCGTTGACGGAGATGCTGAGCGACACCGAGGCTGTGGCGGAGGCGGTGTCCACGGCTCCCGTGTAGGGTGGCGCACGGCACTGGATCGCTCCACGTCCGCCGCCGCAGCGCCGCTGGCCTCGGCAGTCTGACAGCTCGCCACGCACGATGGCTTCCCATCCCGCATCCGTCGATCCGAAGCGGCAGCGCACTCCGCCTTCGCTCCCGCCCAGATCGATGAGCAGCGCTTCATCGATCAATGTGATTGTGACAAGGGTAGCACCACCGGACGGACCACCCGCAGGATGCACGCGCGCGACGCCAAAGGCTCGCGGGTCGTAGAAGGTGAAGGGGGCAGCCACGGAACCCCGAGCGCCCTCTGCCGTATCGCCATTGATCGTGAGCCTCACCGAGACTGTCCTCATCGTGAGGAAATACTCTGCAGGCGGCGCAAGCGGCGGGAATGGCGGTGCTGGCGGCGGGAATGGCGGTGCTGGCGGCGGTCGTGGCGGCGAGGGTTGCGGCGATGGAGATGGCGGCGTCAGCCCGCTGCCGAACTCGTCGCTGCTCATATCACCGCTGCTTGCGTCGCCCGCTAGGTCATCGCCGGGTGTAGGTGATGGAGGCGGTGCGGGAGGTGGGGGGCTCGTGGTGCTCAGGCGACGACGCCCGGCCGGCGACGAATGCGGCGGCGTAAGGGCACCCGCTGTGACACTCGCTGGAGGCCGAACGCGCGGGGGGGGCGGGCACGGAGGCGCCGAGGGTGGCCATGAAGGAGGCGGGGGCGACGGCGGCGGCGGCGACGGCGGCGGCAGCGGCGGTGGCGGCGGAGACGGTGGCGGGCGCCATGGGGGCGGCGGTGATGGCGGCGGTGGCACAGGTGGCGGTGGGTTTGGAGGCGGCGGCGGAGGCGGCTCGAAAAAGACTGTGACGGCGACGGTGGAGATGTAATGGAAGTCGTCATCCGAGGTTGGATTCGGCAAACTCGTGTGGCACAGCTGGTACGTGCCAGGGTATGTAAAGCGGATGGGGCCGAACCAGAGTCGGCCGTTGGTTGCAAACCGCTGCACGCGCGCTCCATAGATGAATTCGCGCACGAGGGCACCGAGGCAGCCGGGCTTCGAGCGATCGCGCGTGCCGTCGTTCTCGAGATGGCCGCCACGTAACGCCCGAGTGGGCAGGAAGACCAGAAGATCTCCCTCGGAGATTGCACTGCCGCTGATGTTGAAGATGGGCGGCAATCGGGCATCGACGAGCTCTGGGGAGATTTGCACGTCGGGAGGGGGGGACGGTGGCGGAGGTAAGGGCGGTGGTAAGGGCGGTGGAGAGGGTGGGGGGGGGGGGGGAGGGGGAGGGGGGGGAGGCGGGGGGGGTGGCGGGGGTGGTGGTGGCGAGGGGGGAGGAGGGGAAGGCGGCGGCGACGGGGGAGGTGGTGAGGGTGGAGGAGAC
>ERZ761574.1242-NODE-1242-length-17055-cov-87.577824_pt1 | contig 17055 bp, 10 predicted proteins | sample MGYA00374950_ERZ761574 | MGnify/ENA primary metagenome ERZ761574 (study PRJEB28895, sample SAMN07631631) | mixed culture metagenome | isolation source: Freshwater growth medium | place: USA: Seattle, Washington | collected 2016-10-03 ... | reverse complement strand
GGGGGGGGGGGGGGGGGGGGGGGGGGGGGGGGGGGGGGGGGGGAGAGGGCGGCGGGGGCGCGGGAGGAACTGGAGGGCGGCTCGGCGGTGGCGGAGTGAACGGCGGCCGTGGCGGCGGAAAGTGCGTGTGCGGGGTATGCGAATGAGGATTATGATTATGGCCCAAGAACAGTTCTCGACGAGAGTCACGTGGGACGTGCTTGTGAGCAGCCCGCTCAATAGATGCCGGGGCTGTATCCTGGCTGACGGTTGGATCGCTTTGGATTTCGCTCTTCACCGAGGCGACCAACGCGAGGGCGATTGTGGCTGTCAGCATCCCCGCTCTCACGGCGAACGCTGCGTGCACTCGGTGGCCACAAGCAAGCTGTGCGACGGCGGAAGGGGTGCGACGGCGAATGTGCGTCGCATTTTCGGACTCGCCGCTGATGAACGCGGATGCGCCGACGGCTCATTAACTTTAAACAAACATCGGATTTATACATATCAATCAATGGAACACTAAATGATCGAGCCATAGCCATTTGTCAGCACCTTCGGACACGCCGAAGAAGAACGCGGAGACGCCGAAGATGCCGTCGGCTCAAAAGCGAGTTGGAATTCATATGAACCACACCACAAGTGGAACTCACAACGATTGCCGTCAAGAAATGGGAGAACGCGGTGGCGTGGATTGGCTGGATTTGAGGTGCCAATAACTACTCGACGTGCTTGAGTCCGATCTGAATTGTGACCGCAACAGTACATGTTCAATGCGCCAGTTTCGTGTGCAAGTGGCCGAGGCGGCGCGTCTGACCTACGCGCGCCATTCACATCGGAAAAGGTCAGCTGTTTCTGGTGTTCATGGGTCGAGACGACCTCACCGCCTCCCGAGGCGCTCCCGCGCTCGTCTCCAGTACGCTCCGGGAGCTCCTCTCGCCGCAGCCGCTCACGATCGAGTTCGCGCGCAAGACGCGGCCGAGGCTGCCCGCGTCGACGGCGCCCAAGCCGCGCTTTGAGGAGGCTGAGGATGAGGCTCCGCCCGACCTGCGCGTGGAGCTGCGCCACTCGGACCGTGCGCTGAGCGACCTGCGCACCGAGCTGTGGCAGGCGCAGGAGCGCGCACGCCGGCTCGCCTCCGAGGTGTGGCGCATGGACGGCGAGCGCTCTCGCGTGCGCGCAGTGCAGGCGCAGCTGCAGGCGGAGGTGGCTGGGCTGCTGCAGGCCGTGCGGCTGCGCCCGGTGCTGCACGGCGAGCACTCGAACGCTGCCACAGAGAGCGCGAGCGAGCAGGAGCGCGAGCTGCGCGAGACCGTCGAGCTGCTCAGCGCGCTCCGGCGCGCGGTGGGCGAGGGCGGCATGCTGCTTGAGGTGAGCGCGGTGCAGAAGGAGCGACAGGATGCCCCCCGCATGCAAGTGCTCATCACGGCGCCCCATCTCTTTCCCACAGGTGAGCGCGGTGCAGATGGAGCGACACGCGTGGGCGGCGGAGCGCGAGCGGCTCACGGCACGCATCACCTCGCTGCAGCGCGCGGTGCAAGCGCGCGAGATCAAGGTCGCGGCCGCTCGCGAGGCGGTAGAGGCGGAACGTCATGCGACCGTTCTGAGGGTGGCCGCGCGCGAGAACGCAGCGGTGGCGGCGGTGGAGTGGCTGACGCGGGTGCCCGAGCCCGACGACATCCTGGTGACGATGGGAGCGGCCGCCACGCGCGGGCGCGCCGAGGGGGATGAGGCGGCTGTGGAATGGCTCACGCGGGCGCCCGAGCCCAACGACGAGGGAGCCATTCCACAGCCATTCCACAGCCATTCCACAGCCGAGCCCAACGACAAGGAAGACAACGAGGGAGCGTTGGGTGTGCGAGCTGGCGCAGGCGCTGTCGGCTGTGCTGCGAGCGGCGGCACCATCGAGCCCGCTCTGTCGACACGTCGGCGGCTCGGCCTTCCGTCGCCGCCGCCCTCGCCCCTCAAAGTTCGCCCCCTTGAGCAGCGGCCGCCGCCCACGCCGCCGCCGCCGCCGCGCTCGGCACGGCGCGCCTGCGGAGACGTTGGCGTTGTAGCGGGCGCGGCCGTCAGCCGCGCGGCGGCGGCGCACGCGAAGGCGCCGTTGCTGCCGCCGCCGCTGGTGACGCTGCCGCCCCCGCCCCCCCCCCCGCCGCCGCCGTCATCATTGATCTCGTGGCGGCGCTGGGCCGTGACGGCGTCCTCCACCTTGCCCCTCTCCTCCACCTCCCAGCCGCTGCCGTCGCAGCAGCCAGGGACGCGCTCGCGTTCGGCCGGGGTGCCTCCGACGCCACGTTCACCGACACCAGAGGAACGCGCCGTAGCGGCGGCGAGGTGTCGGTACGAGGCCCTGGTCATACAGGCCAATGACGCTGCCGCTGCGTGCTCCAATGCTGACCGTAGCGACGACGGCGGCGCAAGCGGCGACGGCGATGGAGGCGGCGACGGCGACGGCGGCGGCAACGGCGGTGGCGGCGGGCTCTCGTCCGAAGTGGCGATCGCCGCGCGCGTCCTACAGCTGCGCCGCGCCTCGGGCGCCGTACGCCTTCAGACAGAGCTGCATGCGCAGCTCTCGGCTCTGAAGAGCGCCGTCGCGGGGGCCGAGTCGGAGAGGGTGCAGGCGGCCGCAGCAGCGCGGCGCGAGGTGCACCGAAAGCTCGAGATGGCCCACTGATGACCTCTGATGACCTCTGATGACCACTGATGGCCTCTGATGACCTCTGATGACCTCTGATGACACCTACTGCATGCACCCCTCATCACGTTGATAACCTCTGATGACCTCTGATGACCTCTGATGACACCTCTTGAATGCACCCCTCATCAGGTGCACCGCGAGATCTCCGCGAGCGTCGCAGCTCTCGAAGCGGAGCTGGGCACGCAGAGCGCCTCGCTGCAGACTCAGCGAGACGCGGCCGCGGGCACCGCCAGGCGCGCAGAGGAGGCGGCCGCACGAGCCGTGGCGGCGGAAGCCCGGCTCGAGGCGGCGCAGCAGGCGTTACGCGCCGTCGAGATGGACAAGGCGTCGATCTCCGACGATCTCGACGAGGCTCAGGGGGTCATCATCGGGCTACGCGAGACCGCCGCCCGCCAGCTGCGATCCGTCAAGGCAGCCACAGAGCGAGCCGACGCGGCAGAGCGCCGTGCGGCCGAGGCGATGGGGGAGCGCCGCCCGTCGCAGCGCCCGTCACAGCACTCGTCACGAGTTCTCGACGCCGTCCTCGTGCATGCATGGGCACTCGCGTGCTCACGAGCGCTCGCCCACTGGCAGCTTGCCCTCGCCGCCGTGCCCGCCGCCGTGCCCAGCGCCGTGCCCAGCGCCACTCAGGCGCAGCGCAGCCCTCTCCAACGCGCGGCGCAATCGCCCTTGCATCGCCTCTTGTCGCCTCCTGCCAGCGCCGCCGCGGGCGCGAAAGGCGGCAGCGGGTCGGCGCAGCTCGAGGCGGAGCTCGAGCAGCTTCGTCAATCTCGCCAGTCCGAGCTCGAGGCGGAGCTCGAGGCCTACGAGCTGCGGCTGGTGACATCAGCGCTGCGCCGGGCACTCGTGCTCGGCGACGAGGCACGTGTGTCGGCCTCGCTCGGCCGCGCGTACCGGCGGTGGGCGATCGCGGCGGCGCTGGTGAGCGTGCAGACGGCACACGAGTCGGAGATGGCGCGAGTGGTGCGTTTGCATGCAGGCGTGGCGGAGGTGGGACGAGTGGTGCGCGGGCAGGCGCAACGGCTGAGTGGGGGCAAGCCAGCGCCAGAGCCAGCCGCTGTGCTAGCCGCCTCGTCAGCGGGTCGGCCACCCATCCACGATCCCTTCCACGAGGCACAGCTGGCGGCGCAGGTGCAGTCGCTCGAGCAACGGCTAAGGGTGAGCGCGCTCGAGCGAGCGCTTGCCTTGTTCAAGCACCCGGCGATCGCGCAGCTGCAGCAGATGCATGCGCTGCGCAAGTGGCACGGCGTGCTGCTGTATGCGCGGGCGTTCATGCTCGCGTACGCCAAAGCGAGCGAGCGTGCGCGCACGGCGCCGCCGACGCAAAGTGACCGCCAGCCGGCGCAGCCAGTCGGCACGCAGTCCGACAGCATGCACACGACGGCCGCGCTGATCCCACGCGCCGTCGCGATGAGCGCGGCCCGATCGGCGGCGTGCGCGTTCCTGCGGCTAGGCTGCGGCACACCCGGCCGCTTCCAGTTGCTGCAGCGGAGCATCGGCCGTTGGAAAGAGGCTCTGTGCGCCTTCGACGGGCGTGAGGCGAAGAAGGAAGCGAGCGCTGCCAACGAGCGTGCGCGCAACCTGAAGCGCGGTTGGAAGGAGGAGCGCGACGCACGTCAGGCGGGCGAGCACAAGGCGAGCACCCTCGAGGCGAAGGTCGCCGAGCTCGAGGCGCAGATCGCCGAGCTCACACGGCAGCTCCGTGTGGCGGGGGAGGGGGCACGCATGGCCGCCGAGGCCAAGGAGAACGCGCCGCGGCAGGCCGGCGCCGGCGTGCTCGTCGCCGTCGAGCCTCCGCCGTCGCAGCTGCCGCCGCCGGACCAAACTTCAAGCGTGGCCGGCATCATCGGGCAGCTCAAGATGGCGCTCGCTAAGAACCTGCACCGGATCATCGACACGTTTCGTGAATTCGACGAGGACCAGTCGGGCACGATCAACAAGCGCGAGTTTGGGCTCGCGCTGCAGAAGCTCGGCATCGTCGCTCACAAGTCTACGTGCGACCTCACGTTCGACTCGCTCGACAACGATCGCTCGGGCACGCTCGAGTACGAGGAGCTGAACACTCACCTGCGGCGGCGCGCCGGGGACCCGTCGCACCTCGACGCCGTATTGGGCACGGTCTCGCCAGGGCGCAACCTCGAGAAGGCCTCGCTCCCCGCCCCCGCCACGTCGCATACGTCGCAGCTGCCGCCGCCGTCGCAGGTGACGCGCACGTCCCAGCTGCCGGAGCCGCCGGGCGTCTTGGCGCGTGTGCGTGACCTCGAGCAGCGGCTCAAGGCTGCAAAGGAGGAATTGGCGCGCTCCGAGATGGCGATCAAGGTGGACAGGCGCGCACTCGCGACCTTGCGCGAGGAGCGGCAGCCGCTCGTCGACGAGCTGCTGACGCTGCGCAAGGTGAAGACGAGTACCGACCAGCTCCAGCGCCGTATCGAGCAGCTCGAGCAGTCGAAGAGTGCCCTCACCCTCGAGCGCGCGGCGCTGCGCCTCAAGGTGCTCGCGACAGGGCTCGACGCCGCCGCCCTGCCCGGCGAACGCTCCGCAGCACTGGCCTCGCGCCTCGCCAAGCGACGGCTGCAGGCGACGGTCGGCACGCTCACCGCGAGCGTGAGCGGCGCGCGATGGCGCGCGGCGGGGGCGCTCTGGCGCTTTTGCTCGAGCCAACGGCTAGTGCGCGCCCTCGCCACGTGGGCGGCCTGTGTCGAGCGCGCGCGGCTCGGCGCGGAGCTCCAATCTCGAATCGACGAGCTCGAGCTGCTCGTAGATGAGGCTACGTCGCGCGGCGCGGCGGATGGTGAGGCGAGGCTCGACAAGCTCCGCCGGGCTGCGGATGAGAAGCTGCGCAAGGAGCGGCAGCTCGCCGCCACACGCCTTGCCGAGCGCGACGCTCTCGCGCGGCAGGTGGTGCAGCTGCAGGCGCAGATCCGCCACGCGGCGGCAGTGCCCAGCCGTCCACAGGACACGGCCAACGCGATGGCCCCCACCAGTTCCGTCAAATTCGACCAGACGACGCCTCGTGCGAATCGTGCGAATAGTGCCCCGAGTGCAGGTGTGAATAGTGCCCCAAGGGCAGGTGTGAATAGTGGTGCCACGCCACCCACGACTCCGAGCCGAGGCGGTGCGGGAGGGCCTGCAACCAATCGCCTCGCCCGGGGCGGGCTCGGCGGTGGCGGCGACGACGAAGGCGACGGCGCCGGCGGGGCCAGCGGGCGGCGGGTGCGCCCCCCCATCCCCAAGCCCCCCCACCCTCAAGGCCTCCTGATCGAGGAGGAGGTGCGCGAGCTTCGCGCGGCCCTCGCGGCCAGCCGTACCGAACGCGATGTACTCCGGATGGAGATGGAGGCGATGGCACTCGAGCTCGAGACGACGCGAGAGCTTCTCGGCAGCTGACGCTCATCATGGCGCTCATCATGACGCTCATCATGCTGTCCGAGAGCGGCGCCTACCAGTCATCCTCGTCGAGCAGGTGTGTCGACCCCTCGAGGCCCCTTGCCTTGCCTGCCGCGCGCCGCCTATTCAGACTGCCTATTCAGACTGCGTGCTCGGGGTGGCGGCCGCTCCAGTGAGCCACAAATCTCTCCCAGAACAGAGGCGCCTCCATGCAGCACCCCACACCCCCTCGCCGCCGCCCTGCCGCTTGCACCTAGAGGCGCCGATGGTTCCTACCGAACCGTAAGTATGGCAGCCATGGCTGTCGGTGAGGAGCCGCGCCGCCACCCTCCCACGCACGTGCACGAGCGCGCTTCCAGCACTGCTTGTGAACTCTGCTGCACGTCACGCTCATGCTGACCCTGCGAGCGATGGGCGCGCGCGTTTCCTCCATGTGCTTGCAAACAGGCGAGGAGGCGAGGGGGTCTCAGAGAATCTCTGCGAGTAAACGGATTAGGGCATTAGCGATTATGGTCAGTAAGCTAGTAGATGAGGGTCGAGCTCACAAGCTGAAAGCGAGCACCTCGCCCCTCATCACACCGAGAGACCCTCGAGTCCATTGATGAACTTCGGAATCGGGTCCGGGTTCATGCGACTTTGTCGCGCACTGGCGAGGCGAACGGCGGTGCACGCGCTGTCCTCACTGGGCCGACCGCCCTTCCATGTGGGGTTCTCAACCGCTGTGCATGCTCCCGTGAAGCTCACGGACACGTCAGTCGAGGCGCTTTCTAGGCACGTCGCATCAGCGTGCTTTAATGGCGCTGCTGTATGTGATGAAGAATGGATCGTCTCAACACACATAACAACAATCGAAGGTGTCGCAGGACGCAATGAGTACCTTGTACTCGATGAGCCTTGTGATGCTGGATCTGTGCTGTGTCGCGTACAACGCACGTCTTCCTCCGTGGTACCTTCGCCATCGTGGGACACCCTGCAGATTGGAGCTACGGCTCACGCTCGCTTTGGTGCGAAAGCGCTCAAGGTGAATCATGCACAAGATCCGAATTGCCGTGTTGAGATACATGAGGACCGCGTTGAGATCATCTCGCTCGTAGCCATGCCAGAGGGTGTCACGCTGACCTTCAACTACAACACCACGGAGTATTCGATGGCCGAGCCTTTCATCGACTGGGTCACCGGCTCGCTCGTCGGCGGCTTCAAGAATGCCGGGCACGAAGAGCAACAAAAACTGATCTCGTCGGGTCTCGTTGCAGCGCACGTCCTGGAACTCTTTCATGCAAGTGGACTGGTCTTGAACCCAAGCTCTCCACTCCCGGAAGAAAACGGGGATCCCCCCGCATATTAATTGGAAATGATAACGAACGTTAAATACCCCTCACCGCGATTGCTCTCCCTGTAGTTTTGAGGCGTGAAGAAAGTTGATTGTGCTCCCAGCTCGACGGCTTCTACATGTGGCGTATGCGCTTAAGCCTAGAAAGTAACGGCGCGGGCGCGGAAACCGGCGTCTTCCGTATGACCTGGCCTCTGGACAACATCGTGCGAACAGCCGTCACGGCCGCGCGATGACACCTGGGCACCTGGCCCACCAACATGCGCAAGATTTCGAATCGTCGAATGCGCGCGCGGCTACAGCCCGCGCCGCGCTACATCACCGCGTAGTCCGTAGACCCCCCCGTGCACCGGCACTCCGCTTTTCGGAGTCTTGTCTCTTCGAGAGTTCAGACACCGAAGCCCTCGAGGGCTTCACCGGGTCTGAGGCGTCCCTCTCGCTCCAGTTCGGGCGGCAGCTTCCGCAGCAAATCTTTGTCCCGGTCCCCATCACAGGCCCAGCATCCGTGTGACGCCGTGCCGTCTCCATTTGCCAGTCGGTCGAAAGCTATCGGGCGCAGTGAGTTCGGGTGGTGCACGCCGTTGATCCAAACGCGCTCATCGGAGTTGTACGGGCCGCGGTAGACGTCGTTGAGCACATCGTAGACAACTGGCGGGTGCCGTTGTGTCGCCATCAACTCAGCGACGGCCATACCAACGTTGGAGATCTGCAAGCCAATAAAGGTGGCACACTGCGCCATGAGCAGAACCCCGGCGTAGAAATAGATGCCGTCGTCCGCCCACATTTCGGAGCCACACTCGTCCAGTTGAGGAAGCACCCATTGCAAGCGCTCAGCCGTGCGCTTCCGCGACGCCCAAATCTCAGGATGAGCGATCAGCTGTCTAAAGGCATCCTGAGCTTTCATCTTCATCCCATTCTTGAATCGGCCGCTGTTTAGCTTGTCCACACCGCTGGGCACGCATCGCCGCGGTGCGGGCGCAAGCTGAAAGAGCGACCCACCTCGATGCGTGAGGTTGAGTTCCTCGTCGTCCGACATGTACAGCACTCGCTCCGCACCGACGATAGCTGACACCCGACGGCCCCACGTCACGAAGCTAGCGGGGTGGATGCGCCAGGAGTGGTTCCCCAGGTGCTTCGGGTGCAGACTGTACTTATCCCCACGGCGAATGTGCATAGCTACACGACGATGGCGTGCACCAGATTGGGCCAATCCCAAGACTTTGCCATAATGCTCTACTGCCTCGCGCAGCTCAGATTGCGGCCGCATCAACCAGGACATTGCCGTGCCCATGACAAGGAGCTCGGACCGCAAGCCAGTGAGATTTGCAACGCGTTCGAGAGCTGCCGACAGGTCGTTAAGCTCAATGAGGTATTGCACACTTTTGCCAGGCGCCCAGCTGCAGTTAGACACGGGCAAGAAGTAGCATTCGTCAAACAAGCGATTCTGCCGCGTCGTCCCTTCCGTTCGCGTGCCGGAGCACTCTCCTTTTCCAATGGCGTTTCGTTGAGCCCCAGTCCATTCGAAGCCTTCGAGCCCCGTGCGGCGCTGCGACGCAGCAAATCGCCCCGCCGACGCGCGCCCCGGCCGGCCGCGGGCCCACCGACGCGCGCCATAGCCGGCGCGCGCGTGCGCGCAGTCACCATGGCGACAGTGCAGCACCAGAAACACCTCAACTCCAGAGGCTGTTGTTCACAGAGAAGGAAGATCAGCCCAGGGCTGCGCGGCGCGCCGAGGACGAGGCGCGCGTGGTTTTCCTTTAGGTACTGCTGCCACGCCGCGCTGCCACGCATGCTCCTCGCACCTTTTCCTATCCTATGGGCCTCCTCACCGTGACCGCTCGTGCCCGACGTGCCCGCGCTGCCTGTCACAGGCCAGATCTCCAGTCGCGCATTACGGCTGGAAGCATCGCCAGCTTTGCGTGCACGCCCAGCGTGTTACACGCACGGTCGTGGCGATTCGCCGAGGCAGCTCGGACGTGCTGCGGAGTGAGAGCGAGCGGAGCGTCGCCTCAGTGGGCTACTGCCCTTACCTGCCGCGCTAGAGACCGGTCCGCACCAAGAATCGGATTTTGTAAAAACTCACTCCCTGACAGTATGCGACATACCCACGTGTAGAGCACACTCTGGGGATCACAATGCACTATGGTACACCGTCAGAGTGTGCATCGACGGCGACGATGGCGAGGCGATGGCAGCAAGCGGCAGGTAAGGGCAGTAGCCCACTGAGGCGACGCTCCGCTCGCTCTCACTCCGCAGCACGTCCGAGCTGCCTCGGCGAATCGCCACGACCGTGCGTGTAACACGCTGGGCGTGCACGCAAAGCTGGCGATGCTTCCAGCCGTAATGCGCGACTGGAGATCTGGCCTGTGACAGGCAGCGCGGGCACGTCGGGCACGAGCGGTCACGGTGAGGAGGCCCATAGGATAGGAAAAGGTGCGAGGAGCATGCGTGGCAGCGCGGCGTGGCAGCAGTACCTAAAGGAAAACCACGCGCGCCTCGTCCTCGGCGCGCCGAGCAGCCCTAGGCTGATCTTCCATCTCTGTCAACATCAGTCTCTGTGATTGAGGAGTTACGGTGGCCGCACGGTGGCCATGGTGACTGCGCGCGCGCGCGCCGGCTATGGCGCGCGTCGGTGGGCCCGCGGCCGGCTGGGGCGCGCGCCGGCGGGGCGATTTGCTTCGTCGCAGCGCCACCAGAGGCGCTGTCCATTCGAAGCCTCTTCGGGCATGAAAAGGAGGGTGCTCCGGCACGCGAACGGAGGAGACGCGCTTCCCGTCGCGGCCACTCCGGCTGCTAAAGATTTTCTTTTAGGATGCGATTGACCAAGGTGACGCTCCTCGCCCTACTGGCACTTTCGGCCACCGGAGCCGACGTTGATGGGGACAGAGACGATGGGGATGACGGGGAAGGTGCCGAGGAAGAGGCGTGGGAGCAACAGATGAACAGCCTCAAGTCGGAGATCATGTCGCTCTCACCGCAGCAGGTTCGCGCACGCTTTGGTGAGATCAGACCCAAGCGTGAGCCGCCGCCGCGGCAGAGCAAGATCGATCACTTTGTTGTGTTGTACATGGAGAACCACGCCGCCGACCAGATCTTCGGCTGCATGGGATTGCCGGGCTTTGACGGCATCCCGCCCGAGGGCCGCAAGGTGCCGCACGACCCGGACAACCCCGCTCTGGGAAGCGTCAACATCTCGTGTGGCACTGCCGACTACGTGTGCAAAAGTGGGCCCTCGTACGACAAATATACTGGCAAGTTCCGCGCGGCCGATATGATCCACTCGGGCCGATATCCATACGGCGGGCCGGCCGCGCAGGACGACAAGTATTCCTACGTGCACGGCCTCGAAGCGGGCGACGCGGCGACGGCTGCGCGCATGTACGCGCCCGAGCAGTTGCCCATCAAGTGGGCGTTAGCCAAGGCTTTTGGCGTGTTCAACAAGCTCTTCACCGCAGTGCCGGGGCCATCGAACCCGAACCACCTGTTCACGCAGAGCGGCACGTCGTGTGGCATGAAGGACAACAAATTGTACGATGACTGCGGCGGGCCCACGAAGACCTTCCCGCAGATGACGATTTACGACAACCTGCGTATGCACAACGTCTCGTTCGCCATGTACATGAACAGCACGTGCGGCCTGGATGGCCATCCGGCCTGCCATGGCGAAGATCCGATTACGACCGACTCGCCCTCTGCCATCAACACGCCCGACGTGGCCATGGAGGGCGTCGCGCGCCACCAGGACCGCTTCATGTCGCAGACGATCTTCTACGAGCGCGCGGCCAATGGCACCCTCCCGTCCTTTTCGTGGCTGCATCCTCCTATCCAGGCTTGCGACCATCCCTGCAATGACGTGGCAAAGGGCGAACGGCTCCTAAAGGACGTGTACGAGGCGCTCCGTGCGTCGCCCAAGTGGAATAAGACGCTCCTCTTCGTCGGCTACGATGACGCCGGCGGCTACTATGACCACGTGGTACCGCCATTTGAGGGCACTTGATGCGATCGCTGGGCCTGGGCACTGCTCAGCTTGGGACGGCGCGTCAGTCGAGGTGGCTTGCCCGGGCCACGTTCGCGCGAACCTGAAGCAGAAGCGCAACATTCGACTTCTCTCGGCACTCACAAAGACGCCTGTACCCGACGTCGACTCAATGACGCAGCCCCAGGCAGACCGCGTGTGGGCGAGCCAGTTCAGCCTGTGGATGGAGCAGCAGCGTCGGCTGGCCGCGGAGCAGCCAATCGACTGGTGATGACTGCAGGCTCAAATCGAGACCCGGAACACTCGGAACACGAACTCAATCGGGAAGCTCAACTACTCTCAGAAGTAGAGTGAGTCGCCGAGGCAGCGGACCCTGTCTTTGGGCGCCTCTTCGTCGAGAACCAGGACGATTCGATCAACAACCGGACCCGACGTGACTTGCACAAAGCACAAGCGACTTCTTGAGACGAGAGGTGTGGGGGCGTGTGGTCGGGCGGAGAGATGTGGCGCCCACGTGGTGGAGAGACGGGTCGGGTCAGCGAGTACAGTACACAGTTCTCTTTACGTGTGCGGCCGTGGGCCACTGTGTTGTGAAACACCATAGGGTACTACCTGTGAGCGATCCTGAGTATAGTGAAACCCTCCCCCGCCTCCTAGGTGTAGGTCGGTCAAAAACAAAATCTCCTGCGCCACGTGTCCGGTGTGATTTTCCAAAATCTCCTGCCTGCGCCGGGCACCGCACACGGGTGGGCGGTGCCGGTGGCGGGTGCGGTGCCGATCTTGAGCTCGACCGCGCGTCGACCTAAATATATTATAGGCGTTCCTTCGCTTCTTAGTTCCCTGTACTATTAGTATGCTCTACTCACCGCTTCTATAGACTATACTCGCCGTACACGTACTACCCGGTACTCCGCTCGCGATCGCCTGCGCGGACCGCGGCAGGGTGATCACAGGTTCACAGGCGACACCGACAGGGGGCGCGGTCCCGCGAGCTGTCCGGTCGAGATGCTGTCGAGTAAGCTGATGTGAGCACCAGACGTTACCGACACGACGTAGTCGTCTGGGATCGGCTACGTAGTCGTCTGGGATCGGCAGGTCGTGCCCGGCCATTAGGCCGGGAGGGGGCGAAACTACCGACTAGCGACTTTCTGAGTCGTGACTCCGGTGAGCCGGGTGTGCACCGCGCAGTGTGCCTGATGAAAAAGTTTCTTTAGATTTCTATAGACCCGATTTCTAAGACTTCATCTTGTACTGTGGCGGCGTACCTTCGGTTGAAGCGGCAAGCGGGCGCGCTGCGGTGCGGGGAGCGGGGCAGCATTGACAACTATTCACCGGTGGGTGGAGACGCCACCATCAGCATAGTCGCCGGGCGGGGGCACGAATCCCGCCCCTTCGGCACGTGCCTTCGCCGTGGCTGACCTCGAAAGTTGATCCACGCCGTCCTCGTCGACGGCGGCGCCACTGAAGCTCGAATAGTAACGGATGCGCAGCACCCGCGGCGACGGCGCCGTCCTCACCATCTGCGTGAGCACACTCGACTCCACGGGTCCGATCGACGCGTCGTTGAGCCCGACCACGACGCCACCCGGGCGGATGCCGAGCCCTTCGGCCTGCCCTCTCGGCTGCACTGAGCGGATCTCCACCTCCCCGCTCGGCGCCTGGCCGATCACGAGCCCCAGGGGGCCATCGGCCAAGGTAAACGTCTCTATGGACCACGGATCCTCCCCAACGGCCGCGGCGACGTCGGTGGGAGAGCAGGGTCGCAAGGGTTGCAGCTCAAGGTCCGCATGCTGCAGCACGCGCGCGATGCGCTGCCGGTTACTCTCGGCTCGCGCGCAACTTGGGTCGATCTCGAGTGATCTCCGTAGGTCGAGCTCGGCCGCGACGAGATTTCCCACATCCTCCTGCAGCGCACCCCGGTTGTTCCACGTACGCGAGTCGAGGGGGTCGATGAGCAACGCCGCGTCGTACGCCGCCTTCGCCGCGCCAACGTTCCCGAGCGCACGGAAGGCGTTGCCGCGGTTGGACTGCGGGCGATGAGGTGCAGGGGCGCAGAGGCAGCACGTAAGGGGCGGGAGCGGACACAGAGGAGGAAGGGCGGCACGCGCCGCTGAGAGTGTGGGGAAGGATAGGTGCAGCAGGCTGGGGCGCGTGGTCGCCGGCGCGGGCCCGGCAGGATCGCGGCCTGCAGACCGCCAGGTGGGTGTGCGGGTGCACTGCACTGCGCACCAGCGCTTGGGCAAAAGTGGGACGCAGCCGCAGTGCCTCCTGCGTGTCCGCGAGCGCGTCAGCGTGGCGACACATTTGTGAACGGCAAGCGGAGCGGTCGTTCCAAAGCTCGGGGCGCGTCGGGTACAGCGCGAGCGCCGCGGTGAAGTCGCTGTCGGCGCGCCGTAGCTCTCCGATGCGTAGGTAAAAGTTGCCGCGGTCCTGCAGGAGCTGCCAGCAGTCTGGCGCGCGCCGGTGAAGGAGCATGTACTCCTCATCCGCCTGCTGGCGGGCTTGAAGCACTTGCTTTTCGCTGCCGTACACGTTCCATGTCGCCCACACGCCAGGCAGCGCCGCGAGCACCTCCGCGAGCACCTCCGCATGCATATCCATCGCGGGAGCAGCTGCGCCTGCACTCGCGGCGCCACTGCCACGATGACTATCGCCGCCGCTGTCGCCACTGGCCTCTGGCGAATCTCCCGTAGGAAACGGGGTGCCCGATGATGGTCGGTGCTTGCCGTCCACGAGCGCCGCCATCCACTTCATGCGCTCGGCCGGCGAGGTGGCCACCAGTTTGTAGCAACACAGGCGGCCGCCCTCGGTCGGAAGTAAGCGAACGAGGAAGCGGCAGCCGTCGTAGTCCTCCGACTCGTTCGAGGCGCGTGCCGTTAAGTCCAGCTGCGAGAATATGCTCTTGCGCTGCGGCCACCATTCTTCGGTGTCGATCACCCTGCCGCTGCCGCGAGGCGAAGCTCCCGCCCTCGCATCCGCTTCGTTCTCCCAATAGCTCAAGCACGAGTTGCTCAGCGAGAAAAAGCGTTCACGCAGTAGCGACGTGTGGTCGCCCGCCTTTAGGAGGGTGCCCTCGAACGTCGGCTGCTGCGCAGGTTGAGCCATGTTGGGCTTTAGGACTCCTCCCCTGCCTTCCGCCCTTTGGTGCGAACAATACTCCAATCACGAGAAGAAAATTTCGCAAACGCAATTACATCCCTCATCAAGGGACGCCTTCTAACTCGGACTCAACACCGGACCGCATGACTCCCAGCTCCTCCTCGCTCACTTCGTTCCCCCACCCGACTCGCGCAGCCGCCGGTCAAAGTCATCGAGTGCGGGTGCCTGCATCGCGCCCTGCTGCTCGGTCAGCGACTTGGCCGAGTCGAAGGCGACGTTGTCCTCGCGCACGATGCGCAGCGTGCGCCCGAAGCGCTTGGCCGCCTCGAGTCGCTTGGGCGCCACGCCCTCCCGCTCGAGCTTCGTCTGCCACGCGGCTCGGTTCCGATTGCGCTGCTCGATGTCCTTGTTGCGCCGCTGCAGACGGACGTAGCGGAGCGCGGGGAGGGCGATGAAGGAGCCTGCATAGAGAGCGAGCGCGGGGAAGAGCGCCTGCACGAGTCCGAGCCACTCAAGACCCTCTGGGAAGATGGCGCCGGCAGGCAAGTCCGCGAGCAGCGTGCCGAGGAAGGCGACGCCGCCGAGATTGACGAGGCCGAGAAGCCCCGCGGCCACCAGCTGGCCTGGCTCAGCGCTCGAAAAGGGCGCCAGCTTCTCCTCGAGGAACCCCTGTGGGAAGAGCGCGCCGCCGCCGCTGCCGCCGCCGCCGTCCTGGGCCAGCGTTTGCGCGGCCCACGTGCGCAGCGCCCGCCGGAGCGCCTTGCCGTCAGTCGCCGTGCCGTCGGGTAGCTCGACACGTCGCTCTCGGGCGAGCTCAGCGAGCTCCGTTTCGTCAAGGCTTTCGAGGTCGGCGAGCGCTGGGTCCGCGAGGACGAGATTCGCGTCCGACGCGATCGAGCTGACGGTCAGGTCGTCAAAGACGTACACGATGGTTCCGTCCTCACTCACCTCCTGCCGACCGCCGAGCTCGACCACTGCCGGCAGCACCCAGCTCTCATCTACAAGAGTTTCGTCCACACGGTTGGGCGGCGGCGGGTCGGAATACGGTGCGAGCTGCTCGGCCAAGGCGGCGCCGCCGTTGCGCTTGATCACGTCGGCCAGCCCGCGCAGCCGCGCGGCGCGCAGCGCTTGGTTTGGGTCACCGTCCCCAAACACAAAGCTGAAGATCGCCTCGGGCAGCGACATGCGTGGCGGCGGCGCAAACCAGCCATAGTAGCGGTAGTTCCGGCGCGGGAGGAAGAGGTCGAGTGGCGAGGGGCCAAAGCCGTCCCCGAAGCCCATGTTGCCGCCGCCGAGCACGCCGTAACCGCCACGCGTATTGCCCCTTCGCTCACCCTTTCCCTCACTCTGGGAGGAGGACGTGAGCACCGTGATGGCTGCGAAGACGACGGCGATCGAGGCAAAGAGCGCGAGCCCGAAGGCGACGCGCCCTACCACGCTCAATGCCGGCTGCACGGTCCGCCACGCCTCTCGAGCTTTGGCCGCCGAGGACCTCGAGCTGAGTTCGCTCCGCAAAGCTTTCGGAAACGAATAGAGAAGCTCCCCGCGATCTGAAGCGGCCACCGAGACTCCACTTGCGCCCGCAAGCGCGCTGGCAAGCTCGGCGAGGCCAGTCCGTGCAGTCGAAAGGTCTACGCCGCCCTCGGCCGCGAGGTCCGCAACCGTGAGGCGCGCATTCGGGCGGCGAGCCACGAGCGCCTCAACGGCCCTGACCACCTCCTCTGCCGGTGGCTTCGGAAACGCAGGCTCATCCAGCAGACTCAAGTGCGGTTTGGTGGCGCGCGAAGACATGACAGTTTTCAGTGCAACAGCCCGCAACGCCGCGGCGCCCATGGGGCTCGCGAGCAGTAGGATGCCGACCCACATGTCGCGAGCTGCAGCTGGCGAGTGCAAACGCGTTGCACAATGCAGCGCCAGACGATTGCTCAGCTGCACGAGTATCGATATGCTTCCCAGGCCGTCCTCGGCCAGCAGGATGGTGCGGTCTGTCGGCGCCCACCGCAGTGAATCCTCTTCCAGGTTGGGCGAGATTTGGAAGTGTTTTGATTCCCCAGGATGTTTAGGATGCCTGAATTATGATCTCTCATTCTATCCACGCCACTCTTCTCGGTTTTTTTCACAGTCGCGTTTCATGCGAAATTCGCCCCGCAGTCAGAGGAACATGGCGGAACATGGCGACCATGCGAATACGACGGACATCGCCGCGGCGGACGCGCGCGCCATCGAGCAGCTTGCGGTGCTCGTGCGCGACGGCGACGCTCAAGTCAAAGCCTATGCAGCCGGCGCCTTGGCGAACCTGTCGTATGGCAACGCTGCCAATACGGCGGCAATCGCAGCGGCGGGCGCCATCGGGCCGCTCGCGGCGCTCGTGCGCGACGGCGACGCTCAAGGCAAGGCCTTTGCAGCCGCAGCCTTGGCGAATCTGGCATTCGGCGACGATGTGATCAAGGCGGCCATCGCAGCAGCGGGCGCCATCGAGCCGCTCACGGCGCTCGTGCGCGACGGCGACGCCCAAGGCAAGGCGAACGCAGCCCTCGCCTTGGCGAAGCTGGCGAATGGCGACGATGCCACCAAGGCGACAATCGCAGT
>ERZ761574.1234-NODE-1234-length-17117-cov-65.455164_pt1 | contig 17117 bp, 13 predicted proteins | sample MGYA00374950_ERZ761574 | MGnify/ENA primary metagenome ERZ761574 (study PRJEB28895, sample SAMN07631631) | mixed culture metagenome | isolation source: Freshwater growth medium | place: USA: Seattle, Washington | collected 2016-10-03 ... | reverse complement strand
TACTCGGGTGGAGATGATGGAGATCAGGGCGAAGGCTGATGAATCGGGTAACGATTGATAGGTGGAAACGAGAAAGATAGATGCGAGTGGGATGCCATTGGTACTCATCGGACTCATAATCAGAGAGCCACTGGAGAGAGTAGTCAAAAGAGGATCGGGTGATTGGGAAACCAGTGTCATCGCGGGGGTAATCAGGGCCGAGGTGATCGAAATCAGGTTCAAAGTCAGGTTGGGGCGGGAAGGGGGGGGATGTAGGGCGCGTGGGCGGTGGAGATGGCGGTGGAGAGGGGGGTGGTGGGGGTTGCGGCGGCCGCGGTGGTGTCTGGGAAGGGCATGCGTCGATCTGGGCGAAAGGGGATCTTGCAGCTGCTCCATTTGCAGCTGTGCCGAGATGGACGGATGAAGCGTGAAGGGGAAGGGAAGGGCAGAGATGGGGGTACTTGAGAGGGCGAAGGTCATGAAGAGGAAGGTGCCGCTTGAGCGAGGGTGCGGTTGGTGCCTGGGCCGATTTGGCCTCCTTGCACGGGTTGAAATCATCATCCGTGGTCTCCAAAGCGCGCTTGACCGCCCCCTTCGTAGTTCCCTTGGAATCTGGAGCAGAATCTGGCGGCGGCACGGTCCCGGGCATGCGAGTAGCCGGTGCGGGCGCGGGTGGTGCGGGCCCGGGCGCGGGCATCGAAGGCGCGGGCGTGGGCGCGGGCACAGTGAAGCTGATGACTCGTCCAGCATGCCACGCTTGCGCTCGCGCTCTCGGCGTGTGTGGCACAGAATCAGGCGTAGCCGTGTGGGCGGGAGCGGGCGCGGGTTGTGCGCCGGGCCCGGGCGTGGGCAGCATCGACAGCGCGGGCGTGAGCGCAGGCAGAGCTGGTGGGAAGGTGAGGGTGCCTCGTGCAGTGTGCCACGCTTGCGCTCGCGCTCTCGGCGTGTGTAGCATGGGCTCAGGCGCAGCCGTGTGGGCGGGGATTGGGTGAGTAGGGGTGGTGGAAAAGGTAAATGTGCCTCGTGCAGGCTGTGCGTGTGCGGGCACGGTGAGTACGGGAGGCGCAGGCGTGGGCGTTGGTGCAGAAGTTTTCCGTCGGAGGCGTCGATGAAGGAGTCGGGCGATGAAGGTGGTAGCGATTACGAGCGTGGCGCGGCGGCGTCGCCACAGGGTAAGGAGTAGCAGGAGGCGGGGCTGGTTAGGACGGAGACCATGAGCGAGGAGGCGAACGAGAAGGCGGGCATCGGAAGACGGGGATGCGGATGGTGTGCGTGCGGGTAGGGATGGGTTGGCTTTGTGTGGTGTAGTGGGGGTAGTTGGGATCGGAGTGGTCGCTGCTGGGGATGGGGAGGTCCGGGGAAGCGTGCGTGTGGTGGGGTGGTGGGGAAGGGATGTCGATGGGGAAGGAGTGGGGCAGGGCTGTTGGATGGAAGGGGTGAGGAGGGCGGAGCGTGCGTTGTGAAGGGCAGTGACAGCAGCGGATGCGGCTGCGAAGGCGGATGATGAGGCGGATGTTGCTGCTGCGGCGGTGGCTGCTGCAGTGCTTGCAAGTGCGGTCGCGGTGGCGGATGTGGATAATGCGGAGGCGGCAAGGAAGGCCGCTGCTGCTGCGGCGGCGGCCGCGGAGTCGGCTGCTGAGGAAAGGGAGTCAAGGAGGCGTGCCGAGGCGGGGTCTGCCGGAAGAGAAAGATAGGAGAGGGATGGAGGGAGCTGTGCGGGTGGTGACGGGTGAATGTTGAGGTTGCTGGGTGGGTGTGCGAGAGGTTGGGAAGGAGTAGTGGAGCGGGATTGCGGGCAGCAAGGTGTGCGGATGCGCTGATGCCGTCAGAGGGAGCCGGCGGCAGAGGCCGACGGAAAGAAGAGGGCCGATTGATCGAGCTGGATGATGGCAAAGGACGAGGAGTGGACGCCCGGGTGCGGGAGTTCGTGGGCAAAGAGGCACTGAAGGAGATAGAGAGCTGCATGCCAAAGGGTGGCGGTAGCGATTGCGATGTCTTGTTGATGCGAGTCATGCTGTCTTCAGAAAGAGACGGCGGGCGCATTTGCATTTTGGAAACGCAATCCATTCGTGTTCACAGCCAGGCGGTGTTTGTATGATCGTCAGTTTCAGTTTCAGTTTCTTCGCGGTCCTACCACGCTCACTCCACCACCGTCTCGACGGACGATTCGTCAAGAAATGACAGTGCAGAGAAAGTGCACCGCACTTATACGTCTTACAGCACAAACAGATGTGAGATGAACCAAAAAAGCGATGCGCACCTCTTTCACACCAATCAGAAACAGAATCACACGCGCACCTCTCGGACAGTACGTCGAACCGCGCGCCTCGGACTCGCGTTAGGCGTTTCGCGCAGTCGCTCTCCGTCTTGCACGAGGTCGCGCACCCACACTCACATCTAAATTAAACACGAGGCCGGTCTCACACATGCCGTCATGGGACATCCCCGCGCAACCCCCGGCATCAGCCCTCCTCAGAGCCCTCGCACGCCACAGCGGCGCACAAGCCCATTCGAGTCTCGACTGATCAAATTCATGCACCTCAAGTCAAGTCAAGTCAAGTCAGCTCAAGTCAGCTCAAGTCAAGTCAAGACTTGACTTGACATGCACCTAGCCTCAGCCTCAAGTGGCCTGTGCACCACACACCCAAATAAAGCTCATCCCCACCGTCGACCCGCGTACCAACTCCCCGCCGCCTCTGCTCAAAATGCCAAAGAGGACGAGGGCGCTCAATAGAAGATCCTGCCCGTCCGTCGGCCGCCCGTGCCGCCCAGTACGGCGCATCCTCCTCAGTCGTGCGCCATGGCCGCCGTCTTCTGGAGGAGCTCGATGAGCTCCTGCTGCTCCTTCTTCTTGAGCGCCGCGCCGGCGCCCAGCGTCATCGCGAGCGCTGTGAGCGCCTTGGTCGAGTAGCCGCGCTTGTCCTTCGCCCAGGCGGGCAGCTCGTTGACGGGCAGCATCAGGGCACCAATCCATTCCTCTGTGTGACGCAGCGAGAGGCGCTGCGCGGGCAGCGCGCCGCGTCGCACCAGGTTGTCGAGCGCCGCTTGGAGCACCTGCATGCAATGAGGGAGGCCATCAGTGGCAATCAGAAGCCATCAGAGGTCATCAGCGTGGGGAGCGCCGTAGCGAGCACCTTGACATCGCGTTGCATGAGTGCTCGCCCCTCGTCGGTCGTCTTCTTGATAGCGGCGTACGCCTCGACTAGCTGCTCCGCTATGGACTCGACGGAGCCCTCGAGCACGGCCGCATGGACGGGCTTCGGGATCTGGAGGTCGCCGAGATTCCCATGGAGCTTCTGCACGAGCTGTACGAGCGTGTCGACGTACGCGTTGTGCTGGGCGGCCGCCTCCTTGACCTCCCACTTGCGGTTCTTGATCGCGGTCGTGACCGGCTCGAGCACGAGCACCGAGCGCGAGATGGCGCGGTACGTTTGCTCCGCCATCGCGGGCACCGCCCCGAGCGTTTCGTTGTAGAAGGAGGCGAGGGTCGAACCGGCGGACTCGGGCAGCGCGCTCTCCATCATCGGCTTGAGCACGCGCGCGAGCCCCGCGAGACGACGTAACGACTCCATCGCGCTCACGGCCTGCGGGAGGGCGAACATAGGCTGCCCCTCGAGGGGTGCCCGCAGCCTCTCCAGCTGGATGGCGCCTGCGGTGACGCGAAGGTCGTGCTGCATGTCCACTGTTGGGTCTTCTTCGGCGGAGCCGGTGGCCTGAGTCGCGGCCTTGCCGGAGTAGCCGGGCGGCGGGATGACGTTCATGTGGAAAAAGCGGAGCGTGCGGCGCAGCTTGCTCGACTGGACGCCCGCATCCACTTGCTCGTACGACGGCGTGCCGGGCTCTATGCCCACATGGAACACTGCGAAGACAATGTACATGTAGAGCTGGTACAGGCCGCTCAGCGCTCGCAATGCGTCCGCCGACAGGGCGGGCATCACTTGCATCATGCGCACGTACTTGCCGCTGAAGCGGCACATGTTGAGCGCCGTCGCGCAGATGGTCACGTCGCCCTCGTCAGGAAGGTCCGCGGCGCCCAACACGGCGCCCAGACCACCAGTGCCTGCGGCGGGTGTGGCAGCCGCGCCCGCGGCAGCGGTGGCCCCGTCGACGGGCTCCCCGCCCACCGCAGCCATCGTCTCGTCCAGGGTGCGGATGACAGGCGTCTCTGAAGAGCCGGCCTGGCCGAGGGCCAACAGCGCGGCTCCCTCTTTGCTCGCGGCGATCGCCTCGAGGCACTCGGCCGCGTACCTGATGAGGGAGGCACTCAGGCGCACTCAGACGCACTCAGACGCACTCAGACGCACTCAGACGCAATCTCTCAAGGGGCCGCGTGCCTGATGAGGGAGGCAATCAGTTGGCACTCAGAGGCACTCAAGCGGCGACGAGGCGCCGTGCCGAGCGATCGCGTCGAAGCACTCGAACTGCGTACGAGTAATCGGAGGGAAGCGTTGGTGCCATGAGGGGCATGGACGAATTCTGTGTTGCGATCGACGGCGGCGAGTCCGCAGCCGGCGGCGGCGGCGGCTTGGTCGGCGTGACGGCGGCAAGGATTCCGCCGCCAGGGGCGAGCTGGGCCCCCTTTGGCAACGGCGCCGCACGAAAGATGGTGTGGCACTGCAGGCGCGGCGGCGGCGCGTGCTCCGGTTTGAGAGTGACCATCTCCTTCAGATCGGTCAGCCGCCAACCCGGCTGCAGTGGCATCGCTTTCCACATTTCAGTCTCGAGGCGCATCCGAAGCTCATCGAGGCGCTCCCTGCGTACAGGAGGGCACACCATCGGATGAGCTTCATTGCCATTCATTGCGAAGCTCATCGGGATTGCGGGAGGACACACCACCGGATGCCGAGCACTCAGTCGCACTCAGTCGCACTCAGTCGCACTCAGTCACGCTCAGTCGCACTCAGTCGCACTCCGCACCTGTGGAAGTGCGCGAGGTACGCCTTCCCTTTGAAACGGACCGCCTGTCGAAGACCGAGAGAGTCACTGCCCGAGAAGGCCTCGCCGATGGCCATGAAGCGTGAGATGCCACTGACCGCATCGAGGAACTGGTCGACGGTCAGCTTGTTCATCGGCGCATTCCCGATGAGCATAGCCACGCGCCGCTGCATCAAATCCCACACGGTGCCGCGCGCCTGCCCAACCGCACTGCGCAACTGCCCGAGCCGTTTCACCCGCTCGGTGAGACGGGCCACACTCGCCTGCACCTCGAGCGCAATGAGTGGCAATGAGTGGCAATGAGTGGCGATCAGTGGCGATCAGTGGCACTCGCCTGCGCCTCGATGACCTTGGCCTCGGCCGCCTTGTACGCCTTGCGCTTGGCCTCGTAAGCGAGTGCGACCTCCGCCTCGTCCGCCGCCGCCGCTGACAAGCGCCGCGCGACTGCCGTCCCGCTCTCTGCTTCCTCAGGCGGATGCTCGACACCCTCGGTCGCGCCCACGGCGCCATCCGCGCCGTCTTGGGCGCCCCCCCCCTGGCGCTTGCGCGGCGCGCTGGGCGCTTCGAGTTTGGGCATCGCCTGCAGCTGCCTCTCCGCCATCTCGAGGCTCGCGGTCGCCTTATCCGTCGCGCCTTCGCATTCTTTGCACTCATCGGACAGCCACTGGAGCATCAGGTGGTGTGAGCGCAGCACGTTGAGCAACGCTCCGAACGAGTGGGCGAGGCAAGAGTCAAAATACTCCTCGCTGAGCATTGCGCACACGTCCTTGTACTTGCCACGGTCGAGCTCCGCCTCGCGCACCGAGAGGGAGCCCCTGGTGAGACCCCCCCTGCTCATCGCAAGGCAGTGCACAGTAAGGACTCGCTTGGTACAGTTCTTGATCGCCTCGGCGAAACAGTTGGTCATGCCGCCCACCACGTCGCCCACCTGCCAACACGGCGCCCAACACGGGGGGGTGGGAGGAGCGCGAGCGAGACCGTCAGAGGGACGCGCGCGATCTCGGCCGATCTCGTGCGAGGGGAAGCGGCGGCCCAAGCGATGGGCGGCTCAAAGCGCAGGCCTGCCCTGGGGCTAAGGGGCCAACCGATGGGCGGCTCAAAGCGCAGGCCTGGCCTGGGGCCTGGGGCTCAGGGGTGCGACCAGAGCGCGTTCTGCGGCTGCAGCGGCCGCCCGTGCGCCTTCGATTGCCCGCCAGATCCGCGCCAGATCCGCGCCTACCTTGGACAGCGTGATGGCCGCGGTGACGGCCGCATCGTACGATGGCGCGTCGAAGCCCGTACACGCCTTCTCCATCGTCTTCTGGACCAAAGTCCACAGACGCTCCTCTGCGCGGTCGATGCGCGGCACGACGCTCTTCCGCATCGCGAGGCCCTCGAGCACGCCCGTGTACCCACGGCACTCCTTCGCCAGCTCGGCCGCACGCGGCAGCAGTTCGGGCTTTCCCCTCTCCTTGAGGGTCTTGTCGAGCGCGGCGACACCCTCAGCGAGCTTGCCTAGCTTGCCCAACCGCAAGGTGAGTTGCTCCATCTGGTAGCGTCGCCTCAGCCGGTTGAGCAGCTGCAAGCCACCCACAACCATCCCGCCCTGCACTCGACTTAGGTGCCGGCGCGACGACCGACACAACATGGCCGTGAGAACGAGGTCGGACTCGAGCTGCTGCACTTGCGCCATGCCGTGCACAAAGGCGCCGTACGAGCGCATCACGCGCGCGGAGAGCTGCGAATTGATGGCATCGAGCACCGTCTGCGTCTGCTTGGTCTGCTCGGAGAGGAAGCGGCCATTGAGGCCGTCCTCATCGGGCAAGTTCTCGAGCAGGTGGCGCACGGCGTCGAAGCTATCAAGTGGTGTGAAGAATTCTGGGGGCAGCGCGGTGAGGTCAGTCGGCCCAATGTCGTCATCGATGTCGAGGCCATCGAGTACAATCTCGGCGCCCGATCCAGAGGCCATACGTCGCGTCAATCGCACGCGCCCTCAGCAAAGAAGAGAGGCCACCCTCACCCTGCGGGACTCGGAGGTGTGTTGGGCTCGATGACGAGGATAATCAGTCTAGACGGGCGGCCAGCGGCTTCTTCTTCTCCCCTCCCACTCCCTCTACTCTCTCTGTGAATGTGAAGCACGCACAAAACCCATCCCCCTATTCCTGCCGCGCTCACCTTCGGCAAGGGCATGGCGGCCTTGGGCGTGGCTGCCCTCGTGGTGTACGTAGTGGCAATCCCACATTATACGTTTGGCATGCACACATCGTCGCGTCCATCATTGAGAGCAGGTGTCATGTCGAGTGTCAGCGATGCGGAAATCTCGTTTCAGATCTCATACTTTGCCAACTGAGACGGCGGCAAGCAGGAGCGAGACGCAGCAACTGCGATAGTGCACGAGGTTTTCCCTCACGCCAAAGTGTCCACTGCACGGCTGCCGGATAATCCTATGGAACCTTTCATGGTCACCATCAGCAGCGGCAAGGACGTCATCGCCTCAGTGCCCCAACGAGAGCTGTTCAAGAAGAGCAAGTGGCCGGCTCGGGACGGTATCCTGGCGAACTTGGAAGCTTTCCGCGCTTTCAAGCAGAGCGTAGACCGGTAGCAAGATCACACACCGCAGCGGTGATGATAGCGCGCGCTGCACTGAATGTCAGAGTGTGCGCTGGAGACGCTGTTCGCTACGTGATGTGTGAGTGTGCGCTGACCAAGTTGTACTTGGCGGACTACAACTGTAGTAGTAGAGTAGTAGACGAAAGTCGAGACATCGTGTTCCGACACGGACATACTCGAGTGGTGCCCCTGTTTGTCACGACACACGAGCATTTCGGCATTGAAATAATTTGGAACCTATTCCGAATTACGAATTTCCGATATAGCGATTCGTTTCGTATTATAAATTTATATACATTATTTTGCGCCGCACAGGCCCTCGTTGCCGGCTCGAGGCCGGTGTAACAAAGTGTAACACAGGTCGGGCGGTCGAGCTCGAGGCCGTCCGGGGCCCACGGGCGGGCGGGGGCGGCGCGACGTTCGAACAGCAACAGGCGCTCGAGACGTCTGGGCTCTGGCCTCGCGAGACGGAGAATTCTTTGAACACCCGATTCGCCGAGCAGTACAAAACCATATCATTTCGGGGCGAGTGTTCTACTGTTCTATCACACGCCCGGTGCACAGTAGCGCACACACGGATATGCCAGGCGGCGGCGATCTTGGACGGACCGTCCTCGCGCGACACTGCGACACTCGAGGCTTCAACGTGAGGCGCGGACTGGGCGCCTTCCCCGCACCTTGTGCACCCGGTGTGTGTTGCGCGTCGCCACAGCTCATGCAAGTCAGTACTGGTGAGATTGTGCGTCCGAATCGGATCGCAGCACGACGACCTCGTTCGGGTGGAAGTATCCAACGGCCTCTCTCCAATCGTTTGGGTCCTCTGGCTCATCCAACCGGACCCGCAACGGTGCGTCTGTGGCCAGCTCATTACAGCAGCACGCAGGATCGGTCTCACACTGACTCCACGCGTAGATGACCGTGCCGACTCGACCCTTGGCGCTCTGGCCACGCACGAGCACGTCGGCGTCAGTGATGCGCACGCGGTCGCCCTCCACGAATGGGTCCTGGAAGGATACTGCATCACGTTCGCCCCGCTTCTCCTCCAGCGCCACTTCATTGTAGGCGCAGTAGACGACAGGCTGACGCGACTCGCGCGCTAGCCGCACTGCGAGAGGCGCCTGTCCCCACGCGAGCTCGCAGCACGCACCCCACTCCTCTGCTGATTCCTCATGAGCGGTCACGACCTCGCCACAAAGCCCTTTGGCGTTCACGCCCTTGACCTGCACGTCGCTGACCACGCGCACGCGGTCGCCGACGGCGATGCAGTGTACGGGGGAGTGACGCTGCACGGAGGCGATCAGCAAGAACGGGAGCGTGGACGGCACGAGGAATCGCATGCTTTCGAGTGAACGCCCAGTACAACGCCATGGTTCAAATGACCCGAGGCGTCATCTCGAGTGTGTAGTCATGCAGCCTCGGTGTTCTCCTCACGAATTCTCCTTGATTCGTCGCCTGATGCGCCAGTTAATCAGGCCATTCTAAAGTCTGACAGACGTGGCTCTTAGTCTTGCCCAGGCCGCACTCGGGTTGGCGCCGTCGCGTCGGGCGGGCGTGGTGTGGCATGGATGTCAGCACAATAGCTGCGGTGACGGAGCTTTCGGAGAAGCATGTGGGGGAGGTGATGCGCAGCCTCGGCCACGACACGGAGAAGATTGCGGCGGCAGTGGATCAGTACCTCAACTCCAAGAGCGGTCCCTTGAAAGATGGCACCGAGATGGCCGATGGCTGGGCAGAGAGTGGCAAGCCGCGGCGTCCCAAGAAGGTGCGCCCCTGCTGCCTTTATGGCCCCGCCAACGCTGCCCGCGCCGCAACGATCGGGCCGGCGAGGCTGGCCTGTGCGGCTGCCCTGCGCGGCTCGACGCACTGGCCGCCGCATGCATATGCGCAGCCTGGTCGCGCTCGGGTCGCCGGGTTGCCTGATAGCCGCACGTGCAATGCCCCCAGCTTATCACTGACAACGCCATGTGCGCTGCCTGTGCTGCGTCGCAGGGCGACGAGGAGCCCGTGGGTGCCAAGAACGAGGAGCGCTCCGAAAGGAAAGGCAAGGAGGAGCGACGCGAGCGCGACGGCAAGGGCAGCGGCGGCCGTGGCGGGAGCGGTGCGTGACAGCCGCGCGCGCGCACCTTGTGACACGCCCACGGCGGCACGAAGCTCCGAATCCTTTGCGCTCCGCTCTCGCACCACCACCACCGCCACCACCACCATCCCCAACTCCACCACTACCTCCACCACTACCACCACCACCAGAGCACACTGCCCGACACCACGCCCTCTCCATCCCCACCACCCCCACCATCTCCGCCATCCCTGCCATCCCCACGTCTCTCATCCCTTTGCTCATCGATGTGCGTCGCCCGCAGAGTCGCGTGGCAAGGGCAAGGGCGACGGCAAAGGCGACGGCGAAGGCCGCGGCCGGGGCAAGGGACGCGGTGGCGCCGGCGAGGGCAAGGGTGCGCGTGCCGGTGCCCCGTCGGCCGATCGGCCTGAGCGCCCTCCGCGCCCTGAGCGGCCACCGCGCACCGACGAGGCGAGCGCGGCGGTCACGGACGCGGCGGTCGCCAACGGGACGCCCACGACAACGCCACTCGAGGAGAGCGACGTGGTGATTGCCGAGGCGCCCACGACAGCGCCCCCCGCGCATGTGCCGTCTGCCCAGCAGGCCAAAACTCCGTTCACTGCGACCGCGCCGAGCACGGTGGCCTGGGGGTCTACCAAAAATTGGGCCGAAGTGTTGAAGCCGCCACCGCCGCCGCTGCCGCTGCCGCTGCCGGAGCCCTTGCCCGTCGAGGCGGCACCGGCGGAGGCGGAGGGCGCGGCCGCCGAGGGCGCCGACGGCGAGGGCGGCAAAGGCGACGGCAAGAGCTCTCGCGCGCGCGGCGGGCGCGGCAAGGGCGACGGCGCAAAGGGCAACCGCCGCTCGAGCGCTGAGCGCGACGCCGAAACGTTTAGCGAGACGGCCGGTGGGGGGCGTGGCGCACGCAGCTCGCGTGGGCGGCCGGGCAAGGGCGGAGAGGGCGGCAGCGACGGCAAGCTCGCCGCCGGCGCGCCTCCGGGTCTGATGCCTGCGGCCGAAGGCGCCGAGGTTCCTCCCGAGGCCTTCAAAGACCCCGCCATCCTCGAGATACGATCTGCCGACCACCTGCCGCCGCAGATGCTCAGCGATCTCGTGTACGACAACAGCGACAAGCTCCAGACGTTCATGGAGGGTCACGATGTGTCACCGCTGGGCGTGTCGCTGCCCGACTCGCTCAAGGGGGTTGTCCCCTCGACTAACAGCGCGGCCCTCCCCGGGTTCTGCGCCTCCGCCATTGCATGCGCCTCCGCCGACGGCGCGGCCGAGGGTGGCTCAGAATCCGCCGTGCCGCCGGCCGCGCCGGACTTGAGTGCGCTCAGCTTGAACAGTGGTGTGGTGCCGGAGGTCGAGACTGCGTCCCCGCCGAGTGCTCCTCCGCCACCCGAGGGGAAGCCCCGCTACATGGGTGCGCCTACTATGGCGCCCCCGCCGGGTATCACTTTCTCCGCGCCCGCGGCGGTGCCCATGCCGTACGTGCCGGCTCCGCCGCCCGGCATCCCGCCCGCGGGCATGACGAGTGCTGGCATGTACGACAACGGCATGGGCGGGCCGCCCCCCTTCAGCAGATTTGACGCACCCGGCTCGAGTGCCGGCTTCAGCGGCGGCCCCATGGGCGGCATGGGCCCCCCACCCGGTATGGGCCCCCCACCCGGTATGGGCCCCCCACCGGGTATGGGCCCCCCACCCGGTATGGGAGGGATGGGCCAGCTACACGGAGCGCCCGTGGGCCGCTCGCCGCCGCAGGGCTCGATGAGCTTAGGTGGCATGATGGGCGGCATGCCCGGAATGGGAGGATTCGCACCTGGCATACTCATGGGCGGCGGACCTGGAGGCCCCGGAGGGCCTCGGCCCGTCGGCATGTCGATGCCCGGCGGCGAGAAGGAGGGTCGCTCCGGGCGAAAGTCCAAGGGAGGCGGGCGCAACAAGCAGCATCGTGACGGCCCACTGCTCGGCGGCCTCTCGGGCGTCCCTTCATTTGGGCAGCCCGGTCCCATGGACGGCGGCATGTCCGGCCTGGGGGTGGGCCACCTGCCTCCTCCTGGCCTCGGCATGGGCGGCAACAGCGGCATGGGCGGCAACAGCGGCATGGGCGGCATGGGCGGCATGGGCGGCATGGGCGCGGGCATGCGCGACTTGCCATCGAGTGCGCCGCAGGGCATGAGCCCGCCCAATCCCATGAGCATGGGCTACCCGCCGACGCCTCAGATGACCTACATGGGGGGCCACCCACCGATGCCCACGATGGGCCCATACGGAGCTCCAACCAGCGGCTTCGCCTCGCCCGGTATGGGCAGCATGTTCATGCAGGGCAACATGTACGGTGGGCCTCCGACTCTATACGGCGGAACACAGTACGCGCCCGCACCGCCGCCCCAACAATTCGTGGGCCCGCCCGGAAATTACGGACCGCCGCCGCCGCAGCAGTGGCAGCAGCAGGGCATGAGCGGCGGCCCACCGGGCAACCAGAGCGGCTTTGGCGGCTACCAATCGGGCGGGCTCGGAATGGCCCAAGGCGGTCTGGGCGGTGGCCCCGGCATGGGCGGCCCCCCGGGGAATCCATACTCGCACGGGGGGCCCGGCCAGTCCTTCGGGTATGAGGATGGCTCCGGAGGCGGCGGCCAAAACCAATTCGACGGCAACGCGCCCCCGATGTTCCGCTACACTGGCGGCGGCTACTCGTGAATGGCGCTGTGATGGGCGCTACGTCGGACCATCATGGCGCCGTCGTGGGCGCCGTCGTGGTGGGCGTCGTGGTGGGCGTCGTGGAGCAGCAGGCGGCGGCAGCAGCAGCAGCTCGACGGCGCCCACCACGACGCGGAGCGGTGGCGGTGGCGTGCGAGGCCTGTGCGAGAGCGAGGGCCTGCGGCCGCACGCTGGCGGCGGAGGTGGTGGCGGCGGCGGCGGCGCTGGCGGAGCGGAGGAGCTCGAGGAGAGCCGGTGGACTGAGGCGGCGGAACGACGTGGAGGGGGTAAGGATTTGACACACGAGCTGCGGGCGTGCCACAGGGGCGAGAGGGCACGCCCGCGAGGGCCGGGCGTGGGAATGTGCTGGGATGAGGCGTGCGACTATTGCGATGAGAAGATCTATTATGACCTATATGTGGAGCATCAGGGGTGCTGGAGACGACGTAACATGGTTGCGTCATTCCGTGGGTCCGGAGTCGGAGAGGAGCCTCGAGATATTGCGATATTCGTACGATTCAAAGTCTTGTGTGCTGTTCTCTTGCTTTCCTTTCACCTTTCGACTCAACTCGTTTCCGCACGTGCCCACGTCTTCGTCCAGTCGAGGATTCCACTTGATTCGCCGCGGCCGCATTCCCGCCCAGGGGAGGGGTCAGGGGTGGCGGGTGGCGCGCCCGGATTCCGGATCCGAATTATCGTTCGTATCCGGAGCGGGGCTCCTGTGTGCTGTGACCTCGCTGTGTCGTGAAGACCCGAGACCGTACCGTGCGTTCGCGCCGGCGTGAAGTATCGTGTGAAGTGTCGAAGTTTGGATGTACACCGTGTCCGGTCCACGAAGAGCGCGGGCCGCGGCGGCCGGCGCGCGCGAGAGGCGGAGTGCCCAGCCGGGCGCGGGACGTCGAGCGGGACGCACGGCGGCCGGCGCCCGCGCCGTGGCCCGTGGGGACTACCCATGGCGCCCGGGCAGCGCGGACGGGCTCCAGCGGCACACGGCGGTGGTCCGCGTGATCACCGCGCCCCGCGCCCCGCCGGCGGCGCCCGCCCGCGCCCCCGCTGCTTAGTTTCGGCCGCTGGGCCCGCGCTGCGCGCTGACGCTTAGTCGTGCATTGGAGCCGCTCGTATGTGTCGTGTCGTTTGCTCCGTCGAGCGGCGCAGATCAAACGGTCCGCCGCCTCTTGGCGTGACGCGGTGTGCGCGACGAGATTACACCCCCCACCCATCCCCCGATCGGTTCAGAACACGTCCTGCGGTCTGGGCTCGTGGTGACAAGATGCTCTAGACAGACTGGTGATCGCTCACTCGAAGGCTCACTCCCAGCCCCGAGAGCTTCCAAACGTCGTCTCAGCGAGCGAGAGGTGGCCCGCGTCGCCAAAGGCATCCAAGCACACGCGCCCGTCCGTAACGATGCGCAGGTGCGTGATGCTGCCGTTGAACCCACCCATGCGCAGCCAGCATTCGGGAGGGAGTTGCAGCGCCCGCAGCACAAAGAAACGGATCACGTTCATGTGACACACAACGATCTCGTACTCGTGCTTCGAAGGCACGCGCGTAGTACTCGTTGTCGTAGGCGCCGTCGGAGGCGCCGTCGTAGGCGCCGCCGCCACCGCCGGTGTGGCCATCGGCGAAGATTGAGCGTCGTGCTGAGCGTCCTGCGCGAGGACGAGTCAAACGCAATTAAACGCAATCACACGCAATCAAGAAGCGCCTTGAGATCCGAGTGAGGACGAATCACACGCAATCACACGCAATCAAGAAGCGCCTTGAGATCCGAGTGAGGACGAATCACATGCAATCACACGCAATCAAGACGCGCCTTGAGATCCGAGTGAGGACGAATGAAACGCAATCACACGCAATCAAGAAGCGCCTTGAGATCCGAGTGAGGACGAATCACACGCAATCACACGCATTCAAGAAGCGCCTTGAGATCCGAGTGATGACGAATGCCATCACGCACTATCGGATGCGCCGTCAGAGGCAATCACACGCAATCAAGGTCTGACCTGAGCAAGCGCCGCCGCGAGAGCCTCCTGCTTACGAGGTAGGCCACGGTAGAATAACTTGCGGAACGCGGCCTCGAGCCGAGCGCCTTCGTAGTGGACGGCGTCAGCCTCGGCCCAGCCAGTAGGCATGTCGTGGGCAGGGGGGCATCCCTCGGACAGGTTCGAGTCCGGCGCCACTCGCTGCACCTGATGAGGGATGCAATCAGGGAGCAATCACTCGCGCAATCATCCCTCGGACAGGTTCGAATCCGGCGCCACTCGCTGCACCGACGCTGGCAGCCGCGCGGCGATGATGTCCGCTGTCTCCATAGCACGCGTCAGCGTGCTCACATGCAGGCGCACATCACCTTCGCGTCCCGCCGCCTGGAGCACTGGCTGAAGCATCGCCCCAAGCCGCTCGCCCGCGAGCGCCGCCTGCTGCCGGCCAAGTGGCGTGAGGACCTGCCGCTCGTTGACTGCTTCGAACGACGGACCACGCTGCTGATACTCCTCGAGACGCACCTGATGAGGGAGGCAATCATGGGTCATCAGTGGCCATCAGCAGCAGTCATCATGAACGACAGCGAGCTCCTCGAGATGCACCTGCCAAACGTCGGCCTCGTCGAGCCGCTTGCTGAGCTGGCGCTGCTCCTCGTACTGGCCGTGACGCACGAGGATAATGTGCCTCACTTTGGCGCCGCCGAAGGCGTGCTCGCGGTACGCACGCCGGTACAACGCGGGTAAGTCGTCGCGGCTCTGCTCGATCAGCTTGTCGACGGCGTCGGCTCCTTGGTTCGAGTGCTCGGCGTATAGCTTCCTAATTGCCGTGGGGTAGTCGAGGGGCCACTCATGACCCAGGTGCTTCGCAATGTCCTTGGCGCTCAGCTCGCGGTAGTCCCAATTCCAGTCCCAATCGGGTGCATGCGACTTTGCACGCTGAGGCTCCTTGGATGACGGCATGGTGTACACCCGAGGCGTGCGCTGGCCATCGCCGTCTTGTTTCTCGAGAAGCGTCGGCATTGCGGTGCATGAAGCGAGGCCGAGGGGAGCGGCCCGCCGCAGGAGGCTGCTGAGGCAAAAGCGCATCGAAACTTGCCTCGGACGGGTTGACGAAACACTCACAACACTACCGGTACCATGAAATTGATAGGAAAGTGAGGAGCACTCAATAGAAAGTGCTACGAGCGTGTTTATGTTTCGTGTGTTTGTGTTTCCGAGTACAACAAGGCTGCCTCTCCGGGTAGTCCGAAACAATTTTGGCATTTGGGCCATAGCGCATAGGAACCCTATACGATTGGGGACTCGTCATGATTATTTTGAATTTTCTGTATTCTGTACATGGTATATCTAGAGAGAGATTTGTAACTGACCAAGCTACCCTACCAATTGGCGGGACCCCCTGAATTGCGGTATTTAGCGGTTGGGGAATTTGAGAAGGCAGAAGGGGGAAATTCCGGCGCGGAGCGGTACGCAGCTTCCTACCTCACGTATCGACGTATGTGCACAGCCGCGAGCCGGCACCTTTACGGTATCACCGATCTCAGTAAAATGTGGCGACGGACCGCGACAGGCATGCCGACATGGACCGATCCGAGAAGCCGCGCATTCGCATGGACATTCGTCGAACATCAACATGTGGCGATGCGACATGGGAACGATGGGACGGCATGGTGATTCTGAAACACGCACATGACGTAACATCCCGCTTGAGTGCACCGCTTGAGCCTTACCTGGGCTGCAGATCCTGTTTAACATAACGGGCGGGGCATACCAGGGGACTCCTACAGTGAACATCATAGTCTGACGGTTGACTGGCGGGCCCCTTCGACAGCGCGATGATAAATTATCAAGTACTTGTTCAAGTCCAATAGAGGTGAGACCATACCGATGGCAGTAGATGGCAGGGTGAGATCTCTCAGCACTGCAGAGCCACATCAGGATTCCTAGGGCTGGACCCCGTCGCCTTCGGGGCGCCCGAATCGGCTTTCCCACCCGCACTTGTAAGAGAGCGAGCCGCAGAGGCCATTGAGTTCGTGGCACGTGCTGCTTTGGTACGGGCCCTCAGCGTGCCTGAGACGATTTCGGCCGCTCCGGCTCTGGCGAGCGAGGCGGTGGCCCCAAGGCGGCGCCGACCAAAACTGGCCATCTCGGAAGCGCCGTTCTGATCATGGACGCTGGTGTTCCCTTTGACAAGGCTGCCCTCAGCGGCCCCCATCGAGCCGCGAACCCACAGGTCGTTAAGTGTCTGAATGAAGAGGCGGTGCTCCGGCAGCTTCGAGTGCAGGAGGGCCTCAAAGCTGCCCGCCGAAAGGAACATGAATTCGCAGATCTCGAGGGGCTTGACCGACGCAGTGGCGATGCGCTTGGTCGGGTTCGCATACTTGAGCAGCTCGTACCCGAAGCAATCTCCCTTGGAGATCAGCTCCCGGGTGCCATCGCTAGAGGTGTATTCACAGGTGCCTGAGACGATGACAAATAGCCCGGGCACGCTGTTCCCGAGTACCATGATCATCCGCTGGTCTGGCAGCGCGACGAGCGGCTTCATGTTCATGACGAGGGTGAGGGCCAGCTCGCTCTTCATGGCCTCGGTGAGCAAGGTCGTGTCCCCGAGCGTGAAGACGGCGGCGATCGCATCAGTTAGGTTCTTATCGGCCGACCTGATGAAGTAGCCAATCGGTCATCAGTGCCAAACAGAGGGCACTCAGTGGTCATTAAGTCGCATCGATCAAGCTCGTATCGGCCGACCGGATGAGCTCCTCTTGGAGGTGGTAATCAAGTGGTTCAGGGTAATCAAGAGGTAATCAAGTGGCAATCAAGCCGAACCGGATGAGCTCCTCTTGGAGGTGGTAATCAAGTGGTTCAGGGTAATCAAGAGG
>ERZ761574.1225-NODE-1225-length-17198-cov-142.587003_pt1 | contig 17198 bp, 14 predicted proteins | sample MGYA00374950_ERZ761574 | MGnify/ENA primary metagenome ERZ761574 (study PRJEB28895, sample SAMN07631631) | mixed culture metagenome | isolation source: Freshwater growth medium | place: USA: Seattle, Washington | collected 2016-10-03 ... | reverse complement strand
GCCTTCCGCCTCCTGAAGGAAAAAGGACTTGGCCGTGAGTGCAAACTTGTGCTCGTTTTCGGGCTTGTTGAGTGCAAGCCAAGCGCGGACAAAGGCAACCAGTGTGGGCATCCGACGAGTAAACTCGCCTGTCAGTGCGCGGCGGCTATCTTGGTAAGCTCGGAGGCTGAAGACCTCCCCTTCCGTCCCAACCGCAAAGGGGGGCATTTGCATCATCGCCGGGCAACCCTGGCGTCGTTCCCAAGCCTCCAGGGAGCCATCATTATCGAGGGCATTGAACAGGTCTTTCGCGGCCTTGCGGCGCGCAGGTGCTGGGACATGGGGTCCAAGGAAGAAGAGCCCAACCTCAGCAAGAACTTGCTCACGGTGCGTGAGGAACAGTCTGGACTGTTCACGCCCCGATTGGAACACATCAAGGCACGCACGAGGGTAGGAGGCCGAGTCATCCAGGTCATGACCACGGCCAGCGAAGGCAACATCACGCAGGGCACGCGGGAGTCGGAAGGGGTCTACATCCCCTCGGAGGGCGTACTCGCGAGCGGTACATATGAATCCCGCCGCCACGAGGGCAGCGCCGAGTCGACAGTGATGGTACGTGATGCGAACGGCGTGGTTCTGTCCGAGGGCGTGCAGGAAGTCCCGAGCGCGCTCGCGCAGAGTGCCAAGGCCATCTGCCCTGGGGGCGTCCGCTTCCGGACCTGCGTTTCGAATGTAGCGGCGCATGGCAGCGGCATTAACCGGACAGGTTAACACCCGCGTAATTGGTTGGAAGCCCTCTCGAATGAGGCGGAGAACCTCCGCACGCTGACGGGTAGCATCAAGGAGCAGCGTCCGTGCGGCGCGTACCCGAGTACTTGCCTGTGGAGCACGCGGACTCCTATCCAGGTCGAGGCGGAGTAGGATGGCCCGTGTGCACGCCTCAATCTGGTCTGGCGACGCCAGGCGAACGCCAACAGGGACAGGGATGGCAAGCACACCAAAGGCGTGTGATGCACGGATGACACGCTCAGATTCACTCACCTCATGGGCGCGGAGGTTGCGGGGTGGGAGCGGCGGCCAGTCCGCCCACCTTGCCCCTACGCCTCGGGCCTCGCCGCGAGCACCGCGGGCCGCTGCACGATCCGCCGCTGCGTTCCATTTATTAGAGGAGTGGGCTTTAACGTGTAGAGCCCATAGTTGGCCACCGCGGCGAGCCTCCTCGTGAATCCATAGTTGCCGCACTTGGCGGGCAAGGGAACAATTAGCAGAGACGGTGACGGTACCAAGGGCCACGTCGCGGGCATACGTGGAGTCTGGGCGAATGATGGCGGGCGCGGTGGATCCCTCGATGTCTCGTAGGTACACGAGGGCTTCCGCAAAGGCCGTGAGTTCAGCCACGTTGTTGGTACCGCGCTCGGCGCCCAAGAAAGGTGGGGCCGTCGTCTGGAGCGTAATCGGTCCGTAGAAAGTAGCATGGTGGTGGGCCGTAGTATCAGTCTGGGTCCCACGACCTCCGTGTACGACGACAACCCCCCACCCACCATCTGCCTCTCCTGAGCCATCAGTGTAGATCGAAAGGATTCCGGCGCGGAGAAGCTCCGGTGGGGGCTGAGTCGCCTGGGGAGGAGGGAGTTCAAACACAGAAGCCGGGGGGAGGAGGGTTCCGATCACAATCGGGCCAAGCACCGGCGCCACGGTCATCCGGAGCCGCACATAGCGGCCGTTGACCTGCAGAGCGGTCGTGACAACGACCGAAAGAGGGGGTGTCGGATCATGCTCACCGATGACTAGAGGCCGGGTGAGTGGGAGCGCCAGTGTGACGCCGGAGCCCGCCACAGGGACTTCCCCACATCGTCCTCCAGCTTTTTTGGGCACCAGGGCGTCGCGGCTCTTCCTCGAGCGCGCGCCTTTTCTTCGCTCTCTCAGGCAGATGCCTGTGGTTATGGACGCCGACTTCAACGGCGTGTGGGTCGACGAGGCCGACCTCGAAGTAGACCTCGTCTCCAACGCCTCGCGACTGGGCTCTACTGCGCCTGCCGCGGCCGACGCCGACAATCAGGACGTTGAACCCATCACCCAACCCCATCCACCGTTGTCCGATCTCGAGTGGTGCGATTTGGGCTTCGATTTGGCGGCCGCCAATGCTCTCGCCGAATGCGGCGCGCCCCGCGCAGACCTGGCCGCAAACCCTCCGCCTACCGTCCGCGGGGTTCTTGCCAGTGTTCACCCATGGATCGGGCCTTTGACCGCAGCTGTCACTGCTGCGGTGGCACTCCGCGAGCTCGACTTTGCCCACAGCAACGATCCCTCCCGGCTGGCGGCGACCGCCCCGTACGCGGCGGCGACTTTGCTTGCATCTGGGGGTCTGCCCCAGGGTGGGCCCCCGCCTCCGATCGAGGGTCTCCCCCAAGGGGGGGCCCGTACTTTGACCCAGGCAGGACCTGACTCAGTCGGTTTGGCCTGCGGAGATTCCTCCGTGCCGCCCGAGATGGGTGGTACGCGGCGGCGACTTTGCTTGCATCTGGGGGTCTGCCCCAGGGTGGGCCCCCGCCTCCGATCGAGGGTCTCCCCCAAGGGGGGGCCCGTACTTTGACCCAGGCAGGACCTGACTCAGTCGGTTCGGCCTGTGGAGATTCTTCCGTGCCGCCCGAGATGGGTGGTACGGCTCAAGACGAAGAGACCGCTTACCGCCCGCGAGGTCCTTACCGGTCTCCTCAAATGGATCGGGCCTTCGACCGCAGCTGTCACCGCCATGGTTGCACTCGGTGCGCTCGAATCTGCCCACGGCAACGGTGAACGGTCCCTCCCGGCCGGCAGCGACCGCTGCGACCGCGGCAGCGACTTTGCCTCCATCGGGAGGCCCGCCCCATGGTGGGCCCCCGCTTCCGATCGAGGGTCCTTCCCAAAGGGGGGGCCATACTTTGACCCGGGCTGGGCCTGACCCAGTCGGTCCGGTCTGTGGAGGTTCCACCGTGCCGCCCGAGATGGGTGGCACGGCTCAAGACGAAGAGACCGCTTACCGCCCGCGAGGTCCTTACCGGTCTCCTCAAATGGATCGGGCCTTCGACCGCAGCTGTCACCGCCATGGTTGCACTCGGTGCGCTCGAATCTGCCCACGGCAACGGTGAACGGTCCCTCCCGGCCGGCAGCGACCGCTGCGACCGCGGCAGCGACTTTGCCTCCATCGGGAGGCCCGCCCCATGGTGGGCCCCCGCTTCCGATCGAGGGTCCTTCCCAAAGGGGGGGCCATACTTTGACCCGGGCTGGGCCTGACCCAGTCGGTCCGGTCTGTGGAGGTTCCACCGTGCCGCCCGAGATGGGTGGCACGGCTCAAGACGAAGAGAGTCGCGAGCGGGAGCGCCAGACGGATCTCCTGCTTGCACTCCTTCCCCTGCGCGTCGTCGCCCAAGTCCGCGACTTCTCGGAGCACGAGTGGGACCGCGTTCCGCTCGAGCGGCGCCGGTCCATCCTCACCAAGCATCTTTGTTCATACTCGCCCGGCACTCTCTCGTCCTGCCGGCGAGCCTTGACACGACTCAGTCGCTGGCTCGAATCCAACGGCTTCAGCGAGCAAATCGTCACCTGGGATTGCTCGGGCGGCATTCTCTCCTGGTTCGTCCAAGACGAACAACAGAAATCCCGCTCTCCATCGAGGATTCTCCATCGAGGAGCGCAACGAGATTGCACGGTGGGCTGCGGCTGCCGACAGGCCTAGCCAGCGGGCCGCCATGCCCAATGTCTATGCCTCCGAGGCAGAATGCGATAAGATCCTCGGGATCCTTAAGCGCCTCGTGGCTCGCATGAACGAGGTCGTCCAACTCATGGGCGGTCCACCCACTTACCTGCTACGAGTGGATGGTCGCAGTTCGCCGTCTACGCGAGCAGAGGCTCGGATATCGCCACCGCCGTCACCGTCGACGATGACGTCGATACCCAAGTTGGTGCCGAGGCGTCCTCAGCCGAGAGCAGTGATGACGACTTCGAAGACACTGGCGATGCATAGAGGCGCGTATCCGGTGTGAACGCGCCTGCGCATCGCTGAGATACGAGGGGCCAATGGGTAGGATACGAGGGGAGCGTCGGTCGGCCCCCAGAGAGGCCGGCCGGCGAAGTTCCTTCCGTTAGCCCATTAGCCCTATCATATTATTCGACCGGCATCCGCGCGTGTCATCATAATGAATTATTGATCCCACACGCCGGACGCGTACGGTGGGGTTAGGCCTCAGAGCTGACCGGCGTTAATTGGAGCAACGTGTGGAACACACAACGCGTTATTAACACCGGCTGCTCAATGGAAGCTGCTAGCCGGTCGTCACCGATAGTCTACACCCTTCCCCCTGCAACAGGAGTTCCTTCACACACAGGGACTTCCCCACATCGTCCTCCAGCTTTTTTGGAGCACCAGGGCGTCGCGGCTCTTCCTCGAGCGCGCGCCTTTTCTTCGCTCTCCCACCCACCTCTCCCCGAGCGTGCGAGTGGCGCGCCAGGCGCCTCAGATTTATCTTTGGGGCCGATCACGATCGCGCCGAGCCTCATAATGGGGCTCGTCGTACCGAGAGTCGTAGGGCTGCTGGTAGTGCACACCTCGGTAGCTCGTCTCTCGGCGCGGCGGTCCACCGCCGCCGTGCCGATCTCTCTCTCTCGCATCCTTCATGTCCTTCACCTGCTTCTCGTGAGCGGTGCGCATCTGGGTGTACTTCGTCGCGGTGATGAACTCGACCTCGCCGCTCGAGTTACGCACCAACCCCGACTTGTCAGCCTTCATGGCTTTCGCGGGCGTTGCGGCTGCCACCTCGGTGCTTGCTCCGGCGCCACAACTAGCAGCTGCCTTTTCGACCCCAGCGCTCGTCACGCGCATCCATGCCGAATTAGCCAGGATGCTCATGGCCGCGCTCGCGCAGCTGTGCCCAGAGGCCATCATCGTCCCCACCGCCGGGATGAACTGGTCGTCAAACAGAGCCTCGAGCGCCTTCGGCGTCACAGACTCCCCGACAGCATCGTGAACGCCTTGTCCACCTGCAGCTTGGTGGTGAGGTCGAAGTTGACCTGCCTCGGTGTCTTCGAGCTGCGGTTCACCATCCCATGGGCTCCGGCGTAGTGCGCCAGGGTCTTGTTGATTTCCGATGTGCCGGCGATGACCAACGACTCGGTCACGTTGAAGACCTGCACGAGGACGTGCCCGTTCCGCGTGAGGGACGCAGCTCCTCCCGCCTCCGTGCTCTCCTCCTTGATCGTGTGGTCGTCTGCTGCCACCCAGCGAGCCTTCTCGGCCAGGTGGACGCTTGGGCGGCCGTACTTGCCGCTGTGCAACTACTGTGCAACCGCGCTGTCACCAGCCGGTTGCGCCCAAACTCGTGGTGCGTCGCAACGGTCACCGCGGAGTCGCACAGCTCCAGGAAGTCCGTGTTGTACATCGCTGACGCCTGCTGAACCAGCTCGGCTGCCTTTGCCTTGTGGTTCTTCTTCTCCTCCTCCTCGCGGTTCCGCAGCGCGGCGTTGTCCGCGGTCCCTGCGGCCCCGACATACGCCAGCTCACGCCGAGCCGCCGTATCCTTCTGCAGCATGACGAAGCGGCACAGCGATGTCATGTTCGCCGTGAGAAGCGTGTAATTCGCCGCCTCCCCAGCGACATTCGGGTCCGGCCACGCCTCCGCGCCGGCCAACGCGCTGCCTGCCTTCAGGGCTCGCTTCATCGTCCGCAAACGCGAGTCGATCGTCGCCTGGCGCGAGCGGCGCACGGATCTCCTCATCGATTGCAAGCGGATGGTCGACCACTTGCGGCGCCGCATGATCGCCGACATGGAGCCATCTATTCGCCACGTTTGCGCGGAATACGACCCGGCCTTTATGGCCCTGCTCGTCAACGCCACCGCGCACCCAGACGTGTACATCGTGCGAAACTTTGTCAAAGGCTTCGCCACGCATGGTTTCCTTCCAAGCTGCGGCATCTACGCCACGGGCGGCGATCCGCCGGACATCCCAACGGAGCAGGTGGTCAACCCCGTCTCCAATCGACTCTGGAACGCAAAGCTGCGTGCCTCCGCCTACGTCCGCGGCCACAGAGCCGCTGCCGACCCGTCGAGCGACGCTTGGACGGCCGTCACTACCGTCTGGGACGCCACCTCGATCAAAGAATGCGAAGGCCGTTGGTGCCTCGGCGTCGAGCACAAGCCCGGCCAATGGCGTGGGTTCCATCCAGAGGAGCTCGATGCGCACCCCTGGCTCCGCGGCCCAGGAACCTGGCGCTCCATGCGCAGATTCGGCGTCGAACAAAAGGGCAAGATTCGCCCGTGCGACGACGGCTCCGAAAACGGGATCAACTCGATCACCGGAACACTCGACAAGCTGTCTCTCATCCGCCCGGACTCCCCAGCTCACGTCGCTGCAGCTCTTGCGTAGCTTTTGCGCGTGCACAGATGCAGTGGCAGGATGAGCTCGTCCGACTCGGCACGTGGTCGACCCACCATGGCTCTGCCATCCTCGACACAGTCGACAAGTACTACCACTGGAGCGACGACTGCAAAAAGGCGTACAGACGCCTCCCGTGTCGAAACCCTGGTCTCATGGTCGTCTGTCTCTTCAACCCTGCGACAAAGACCGTGGAATACTTCATCATCCCCGGATTTTGTTTCGGATACTACTCAGCGGTTCTCTGCTGGAACAGGATCACCGCCCTCTACACGCACCTCGGTCGCCGCCTCCTCGCGATCCCGGCAACAGGGTACTACGATGATTTCCAGATAGGTGGCCCATGGTACGACCAGCCCTCGTCCCAAGGCACCTTCAACACCTTCGTCGACATGTTTGGCCCAGGATTCGACGAATCCAAACATGTCCGCTTCGACGAGCCCGCCGTCAACCTCGGCGTCTTGTCCGATTTCTCCCGTGTCCACATCGATGCGACAGTCACGCTCGGTGTCACCGAGGAGCGCAAGGACAAGCTACGCACCGTCGTGCGCGGCGTCTTCGCAGAACGTACCATCCGTCGCGCTCAATCAACAAAGCTCTTCGGCAAATCGCGCTTCGTCCTCTGTCCCATCTTCGGGCGGGTCGGCCTTGGCGTTCTCCAGCCTCTTCAGACCGTCAGGACCGAGGCGCCAGTGGTGCCCGGCTCCGAGGTCTACGAGTCACTCTCCTCTCTCCTTGAGATCCTCGACCGCCTGCAACCCGTCGTGTACTCCCTCTTTCGCAGGCGCGACTGGGCGGGGCCTTGGCGTTCTCCAGCCTCTTCAGACCGTCAGGACCGAGGCGCCAGTGGTGCCCGGCTCCGAGGTCTACGAGTCACTCTCCTCTCTCCTTGAGATCCTCGACCGCCTGCAACCCGTCGTGTACTCCCTCTTTCGCAGGCGCGACTGGGCGGTCGTCATCCTCTCCGACGCATCTTTCGACATGGCGACCGGCTCCGGTGGCCTTGGCGTCGTCATATGGTGCCCGCAACGTCGCGAGCTCTTCTACACGGCAGTCGCCGACACTCGCAAGCTCGTGGCAGTCCTGCGCGACATTCAGCTCAAGAAGACGTACATTACTCAGCTCGAGCTCATCGCTGCCGTGTGTGCATACATCACGTGGCCCGACACCCTCGGCCGCCGCCTCGCGCACCACTTCATCGACAACCGTCCAGCCCGCGCGGGCCTCATCAAGGGCTCGTCAAGCAAACCCGACTCCGCGCGCATCATCAACGCCATGCACGTCGAGCTCATGGCCCTCCAGTGCCAGACCTGGTTTGGCTTCGTGTACTCCGAGGACAACCTGTCTGACGGACCATCACGGGGGGACTATGCCCTCCTACAACGGCTCGGGGCCATATGGCGCCCGTGCAAACTGCCACGCATCGACTGCTGGGCCCTGCCCCGCGCCCCGATGTGACAACTCACTGTTCCTGTATGCCTCTTTGATGGTACTTTGATGGCTCTTTGACCTTTGATCCACTATGCATAGGGCGACTTTGACGGCGATGCCTAACGGGTCGCGTAAATCTTTTCACCGCACCGCCGGCGCTTAACAGCGCGTCCAGCGCCCGCGCCGGCGCAGTCGGTACGGAGTAGGGAGCGTCGGTCGGCCCCCAGAGAGGCCGGCCGGCGAAGTTCCTTCCGTTAGCCCATTAGCCCTATCATATTATTCGACCGGCATCCGCGCGTGTCATCATAATGAATTATTGATCCCACACGCCGGACGCGTACGGTGGGGTTAGGCCTCAGAGCTGACCGGCGTTAATCACTAGCATGTTCTTCGCAGCCGTCCTGCTGGCCGTCCTCGGCGCGGACCCGAGCTGCTCGTCGGGCATTGCCAGTGGTACCACATGCTGCTACGCCTCGTGCGGTGCGTGCGGCGACGAAGGATGTTCCGACCTCCCCGGCGGTCCTTCGATGTGCTGCAAGGGCACGATTGCAGCAGGTGGTTACACTTGTGACCAGTTCAACCCGCCATGCCGCCTGGTTCCACCCTCGCCGCCAGCTCCCTATCCTCAAACTGCGACCATCGACCTCGATGCGAACACACCCGTCGCTGAGGTGCCCACGACGTACCTCTCGTTCACGATCGACTCGGCCTATTGGAGGTCGAGCTGGTTCGACCTGGGGGGCAAGGACGACAGCGTAACGGGCAAGTACGGCGCGACGCTCGACGTGCTGATCGCTGCGCTCCGCCCGTCTATCCTGCGCGTCGGCGGCACGCAGGGCGACTACGACGTGTACGTCAACTTCTCGGCGGCCACCGCCGGCATCGACTGCGACCATCTACCCAAGCCGATGACCGACTTCCGGTGCAAATCGATCACGCCGGATCAGTGGAAGGCGCTGCTCGGCTTCGCGGCGCGCAACGACCTCTCCCTCGTCTTCGGGCTGAACGGCATGTTTGGCCGGCCGCCGAAGACGAAGCCCGAGACCCCCCAGTGCAATGCGACCGCCCCGGCTGGCGACGCCGCCTGCCCGGCACGCGACACGGTGGACTACGAGGCGTTGATCTCCTGGACGGTGACGAACCGCCCGCCCGGCTGGGACCACCTCATCGGCTTCGAGCTCGGCAATGAGCTCAATGAGGCCCTCAACGGCCTCGCTGGCGCCCGGACGCAGGCAGAGGACCTGTTGCAACTGAAGGCGTACCTCGATCGCACGTGGCCCGTCCGAGATACACACGGAGATACACGCCGAGATGCGAGGCCAGGAGCGCTCCGCTCGGATGGGGTGCCCGTCACGGCGGGGCCGGATACACACTCGAATGCCGAGTGGAGCGCGGAGATGCGAGCTTGGTTTGGGCAATTTGCGAACACGACGCACGGGCACATCGGCGCCCTCACGTTCCATGAGTACTCGATGGGCAACGGTCCAGACCTCGACCCTCAGAAGCTGCGCGCGTCTTTTCTGGACCCGGCGATGCTCGACCGGAGTGGCAACGGCGCGCGTGCGCTGCTCGCGATGCTGCCGCCCTCGGCGCCCGGCCAATCTCCACCAATCTGGGCGGGCGAGACGGCAGCTGCGACCAACGGTGGTCAGACGGGCATCACGGACACCTTTGTCGATGGCTTCTGGTACCTTGACCAGCTAGGCCAGCACGCTCTGGTTGGCGTGCAGACGCTCTTCCGTCAAACGCTCCTGTACGTAGGTGGGAGCTACCCGCTCATAGAGCTCACCGCGCTGGATGCATCGACCGCTAGGGGCCGTGCGGCCCCGCCTGCTCACGACGGCGCGAGGATTGCAGGCGAAACGCCCACCGAGTACACGGTGAACCCGCTCCCCGACTATTGGCTCGCGGTGCTCCACAAACGTCTCATGGGCCAAATTGTGCTCAACACGACGTCGTCCTCGCGCGGACTGCGTGTGTACGCGCACTGCGCCGTTGGCCGCGGCGTCGGCCTCTCTTTCCTCAACCTCGACGAGACGAGAGCGATCAACCTCACGCTGCCAGATACCCTCGCGCAGCTACCCTCGCGTCTCGAATACATCCTCACCGCCGGCGTGCCCATCGAAGGCGCTGCCCACCCTCTCCAATCCCGCGGCGTGCGTCTCAACGGCGGCGACGAGCTCTCGCTGCAGCCCTCCTCCGGAGGGACCCCATCCAAATTAGGGACCCCATCGCTTCCTAAGCTCCATGGGCTCTCTGTCGCGCAGTCGGGCGCGAGCGGCGCGCGCGTGCCTGCGGGCTCGCTCGGCTTCCTTGTATGGCCCGACGCCCAGCTGCCCGCGTGTGCAAAGCAGCGCGAGCTTGAATCATATTAGAACGAGAGAGATCCTGAAGAGCTCTCTCTCGCTAGCGTCCGGTCTATAGCAGAGCAGAAGTTGAAAGTACTGTACCGTGTACGTGTACCTTCTTTAGTACGTGGTGACGTAGGTGGCTCAACGCTACTCGTAAACCGTAAACGGCTGCGAGCCACTTTTACGGCTTTGAGCGTCTCCGCTCTGCTCACGAGGACTTCCGAAACGTTCAGGTTCTACGTTCCGACGCCTTGTTCCGACGATAACTGTCTACCTTGCACCCCATTCATGGCTCGAACGCAAGTTCGAGAATCGCCGCAGCTCGCTCAGCGCTACGGCCGAGCCGCACGGATGCGCTTCTTGCGAGGTGGGGTATGCTGCCTGTCGCGATTGCTCTCCACAAGAGGCTGCTTGAGTGATGTCTCGCAGCTCCGCATCTCGTCCAGCTGCCACCACGGGCTGATTGCGGCGGATTCGGAAGGGCTCGCCGTCAAATACGACGGCGAGATCAGAATCGGGAACGTCACAAATGATTGAAGCGGATCGATGACCCTTCGTGGACAGCGCGGCGCCGCAGTGCCCACGACGCCGGTTGCGCGACGAGTGGGCTTGCACTGCTCGGTCTGCTGAACTGTCGTCGCATTGGTGGCGCGACGTGTGGGCTTGCACCGCTCGGTCTGCTGAACCGTCGTCGCATTATCGATCTTAATCCTCGGAGACTCTACCTTCTGTTGCAATTGTCGATGGTAGAGCAATCCCTCGCGCATGTGCATGAGCGTGAAGTCCTCAACATCGCCGTCATCCCAGTTGACACGCCACAATGAGCGATGCCCGTATTTGATCCATGCCGTACATTGGCCACTCTCCATCTTCGCACCAAAGCGCCAAGCCACTCGCGCGCCAAGCCATTTGTGACCGGTGTAGCTCCAGTCATCCATGTGGCCGTGGGTCACCCCGCCGTCGGTCAGTCGGTCGGCCAGTGCGCGCTTTTTCATTCACGGCGACACGCTAAGTAATATTTCCAGTCCTTCCGGGTTCAACACCGGATAGCCATGCACGTCCTTTGCAAACGAAAGCGCGCAGATTGACTTGACTTGACTTGACTTGACTTGACTTGACTTGACTTGACTTGCAACTCGGCGGCGATCGGACCCTTTCTTGCGGGGCCACTTCGTTCGCGACAGTGCGTGAGTGTTGCGGTGCGACGCAAGGATGCTTGAATGGTTGGTCGTGCTTTCGGCCGCCATTGCGCCGCACCTTCAGTACGCCAAGTCGCCACACCCACTGCCACTTAAGCAAGCGATCGCTCGGCTAGCGGCCGAGAGCTGCGGCGGTGCCAAGGCGTCCGTGGCACAGGCCTTCGAGGCGGAGCAACTCATCCAAATGCTGGAGGCGAGCTCTCCGCCCGCCCGCTCGTGGGCCGCACGTGGGCCGCTCTTGGATGGCGCATGGGATCAGGTGTACACGAGCAATCCGGGAGCTGGGACCGTGGCAGCTGATGGTGTCCAAGCTCGACGAAAGCTGATCGGACGCATCTCCGGCCACGTCCTGCAGCTGATCGACTACGAGGAGCCCTTTGGTCGCGAGGTGCCGCCCGCCTTCTCATACGCCCAGCGGGCACGCGCTGGTTGGCTCAGCCTCGGGCTCCAAGCCGAACTGCGGGCGAGCGTCGACCCTCAGCCCGATGCGGTAACATGGCACGTGAGCTTCGACACGATGCGCTGGTCCCTGCTCGGAGGCAAGCTGCCACTGCGCACACGCTCGCTGCCGCCGGGTAGCGGCGGCGTGTGGCGCACCACCTACCTCGATCACGACACGCGCGTGCTACGCGCGCAGAGCCACCGCGGGGGACCGCCAACGACCTATGTTTTGAGCAAGGCGGCCGGGCCGAGCAAGACGAGAATAACTAGGTGAACTGGTGAAGAAGTGATTTGAGCTCACATGTGAAAGACTCAAGGGTCTCCAGCGTTTAAAAGCCAATTCCGTCCTCTTGACATGGTCGGAGGAACCCGTGCACTTACTAATGCGCTTACCGATGCCACTTACAGCACTTACAGCTCGTCCCGTTCTTCATCGACCGTCGTTGGGACAGACTTATCGCCATGCGCCCGCCATTGGCCAAGCGCGCGCGCGCCCAACAATGGGGGTGGCACTGCGCTGGCCAGGCCGCGCGAGGAGTGAATGATGGCGACGGCCGAGGCGCCCAGGCACAGGGCCCACACAAAGAGCAGAGTTGTATTGCACTGGACGTGGCACAAGCCTCGCCGCGGCGGCAGCAACGGCGGCGGCGACGCTGGCGGCAGTGCACCGAGCGGTGATGAGCCTAGCTCGTCGTCGTCCTCGACTGACGACTCGAGCAACTCCATCGCCGCGCTCTTGTGCATCGGGATCGAAGCCCGGCGCCGAGGACGCAGTGCGGGAGGCACCTCGACCTGGTACCACGCAGTGGTAGGCAACGAGGCAGCAGGTGAGACGCCGGAGCGCGTCTCAGCCACACAGCGCTCGAAATCCCTCCATCCGCGCACCAACTCAGTAGGAACCTCTTGGAGGATCCGATGCGTCATGAGGCCTTGCTGCACGTCGTACAACAAATGCTGTATGGCCAGGAGATTAGCTCCAGCCGCCAGGCTCGGTGGCAGGTTCAGCGGCGCGCGGGTTGTCGAGTCGATTTCCTTGGCCATGCCAAAGTCGATGACAAAGAACGTGCCGTCACCGTCGGACAGGTAGTTGCAAGGGTTGCTGAGGTCATTGTGCAGCGTCGCCGCGCCACCACTCGCAATCGGTGCGCCGAGCTGACGGAGCAAGTGCAGCAGCCGGCGCTGCTGCTCTATCGTCAGCCTGCCGCCTTGGCGTTGGGCGACGTCCTTGAGCGTGCCACCTGGAAGCATCTCCATCACGAGCCGAGATCGATCGAGGTCTTCCTCGAGGATATGTGGCGCTAGGCCAGCTGCTGCCGCGCGCCGCTGAAACCCGGCCTCCTTGCGTATCGCAGCACGCGACTTGGTGCCTGAACGTCGGAGCTTTGGCTGAACGCATGAGCTCTGCGTCTTGAATTGTGCGACTGCTACCCACGGCTCTTGTGCGCCACGCCGCCCCTGGTAAACGATCTTATCCTTGCCCTCAGAGCCGAGCTGTCGACCGATGACAAGCGTGTCGGTAGTGACGTGAACGTTGCCAGCGTCGGCTGCGGCGTCAGCTCGCGAGCCCCCAGCAGGATAAGGGCACGCTCGCATTGTTTTGGGACCGATACTATTCACAGAGCACAGTAGTCCCGACGTAGACGGGTGAACCCTTTCTTTACTCACGAAAAGCCAGGTCGTCGCACATCCTACGGAGCGGCGACTTGGGATTTTCCGAAAGTTTAGCAACTTTTGGCGAAAACAGAGGTGCCTCGCAACTTGCCTCGCTCGCTTTGTGCAAGTCGTCAGTCACGCTCACGAGGCGACCGCGGAGCGCACGCACGCTCGCACGCACGCACGCAACCACGAACATCTGCAAAATGGACTTTGTGAACAAGCCTCTGCTTACTGGCGAGCTCGACGAGGTGCCCGGCCTGGGTGAGGTGGGCATCAACACTCTGAATCGCTCAGGGATCTTCACGACCTACCAGGTCATTGGCAAGTACCTCGAGGTGCGCAAAGGAGGCTCGAACCGAGCTTGAGTGCATCTCTCACTGCGTCACACGCCCATTCACTTTGCTGTGTCGCACGCCCTATCGCACAGTTTGGCCGGGACCCGGAGAGACTCCACACGTGGCTCGTTGACATGGGGTGCCATAAATCATCGATGACCACGCACCAAACAGCACATAAGATAGCGGACCGCGTCCTGATCAAGGGCTTCAAGTGCGAGATCAAGCTTTCGGATCACGTCCTCACGTCGTCACAAAGCCGCTTCGGTGATGACCAGAAACGTGCATTCATGAATCAGAAGCTCACCGGCAACCTCGGTGACTTCACCGGGATCGGGTCGGCGTCTCTGGCAAACCTCGCCGCGGTGGGGATCACGAACAGCGACGGCCTTTTTGCCGCGTTCCTCAGTATCATCGACAACCCCAATCCGATGGCGAATACTGACAAGTGCGACCAGTTTTACGAGCAGCTCGGAAGATGGAAGGTGGCATCTGGCTTCAAAGCCACCATCATCTACCAGCTGCAGTCGAAGCTCGCTGTCGGCATCGATTCGTCAAACGTGGGCATCGAGTACTGCCAGCAACTGGACGCCATCCCCGAGCATTCTCTCCCTAGCACTGGCGAGCAGAGCCGAGCTCTTCCCCCTCGAGCTGTTCACCCCGAAACGGGGCGCGAACTCTTCCCGGCGCTCGACACAGAGCAGCGGCGCGAGGCAGAGAGGCGCGAGGCAGAGCGGCGCGAGGCAGAGAGGCGCGAGGTGCAGCGGCGCGAGGCAGAGCGGCGCGAGGCAGAGCAGCGCGAGGCAGAGCGGCGCGAGGCAGAGCGGCGCGAGGCAGAGCGGCGCGAGGCAGAGCGGCGCGAGGTGCAGCGGCGCGAGGCAGAGCGGCGCGAGGCAGAGCGGCGCGAGGCAGAGCAGCGCGAGGCAGAGCGGCGCGAGGCAGAGCGGCGCGAGGCAGAGCGGCGCGAGGCAGAGCAGCGCGAGGCAGAGCGGCGCGAGGCAGAGCGGCGCGAGGCAGAGCGGCGCGAGGCAGAGCAGCGCGAGGCAGAGCGGCGCGAGGCAGAGCGGCGCGAGGCAGAGCGGCGCGAGGCAGAGCAGCGCGAGGCAGAGCAGCGCGAGGTGCAGCGGCGCGAGGCAGAGAGGCGCGAGGTGCAGCGGCGCGAGGCAGAGCGGCGCGAAGCAGAGCAGCTCGTGTCCGCTCTGGCGAGCTGGCTCACGGCCAGTGCCGAGCGGCAGTCAGCTGCCGTGACGCCGGAGCAACAGCCCATCGCTATTGGCGTGCCCCAGCAGCCACCACCCATCGTTGGTGTGCTCCAGCAGCCACCACCCATCGTTGGTGTGCCCCAGCAGCCACCACCCATCGTTGGTGTGCTCCAGCAGCCGCCACCGCCCATGGCGATGGCGCAGCCCGTCAAGCGCATCGCGGATCGTAAAACCCCGCCCTCCGCGTCGTTGACGCCTGTCGAGACCCATCACTCACTACTCGGGCTCGCGCTTGCACTCATGCTCGCTGGCGTTGCCTTCTGGGGCGCAAATGGATTCGCCTGCACTGCTCTCAAAGTTCTGGACGCGGATGGATTCTCCTCTGCGCCCTTGCCGCCATGCACCGCCTGCACTGCTCTCAAAGTTCTGGACGCGGATGGCGCTTCCACCGTCGACTACGCGGGCATCACGTTCAAGGTCAAGAATTCCTCGGCCTTCATCGCGAGACCAAAGGCGGCCATCCCCACGCTCACCAAGCTCAGCTACGCATACTTGACGGGCGTTGAGGCCCCTGCTGTTGTGTGCTCATGCCTTTAGAAGTCGCGTGGGCACCCTTTTCCATGCGGCGGACTGACACAGCACCATGGTCATTAACCTGCCGACGCGCTCGCCTTTCACCTCCAGCAAGAGGAGCTCGTGCGGCTTCGTGAGGTCGAGCGGCGGGCGCGCGCGGAGAATGACGCCGCGAGCAGCTCGCGGACAAGGCCGCCGCGGAGGCCAAGCGGCGCGAGGCCGACGCGCTCGCCTTTCGCTTGCAGCAAGAGGCGCCTGTGCGGCTTCAGGAGGTCGAGCAGGAGGGCGCGGAGAATGAGCCGCGGAGAAGGCCGCATCGTTAAGTTCTTGGAGCCTCGGCCTCCTCGCTTTCGTGATTGCGTGCATGTACGAGCTCTGGCCCGCCGCCACCCTCGCCGCCTTCTCGGCTGCCGCCGCCTTCTTGGCCGCAAAGAATGCCGCCGCCTTCTCGCCCGCCGTTGCCGAGGAGAAGGCCGCGTTGTACGCCGCCGCCTTCGCCTCCCTCGTATAATTGGTTACGTACGAGTACTCGCAGTCCTGGAGCTAGAACTAGAACTGAGATGCTGTGATGGTTACGTACTCGCATGCGGCAGATATGTATAATTTTCGGAAAACTCAAAAGGTAAGAGGCTTGTTACGTGTTAGAAAGCAACCATACCAGGGAGCGGATCGCGAGAAAAAAAGGAGCTCGAAAAAAAGGGTTCACACGAGTTTGCTGTGAATCGCACACACACTGCTCGCTTTGTAGGACGCGCTCGCCGAGTGACCGCGAGCGCAAGCACCAACGACCCACGAAACATCTGCCAAATGGACTTTGTGAACAAGCCTCTGCTTACTGGCGAGCTCGACGAGGTGCCCGGCCTGGGTGAGGTGGGCATCAACACTCTGAATCGCTCAGGGATCTTCACGACCTACCAGGTCATTGGCAAGTACCTCGAGGTGCGCAAAGGAGGCTCGAACCGAGCTTGAGTGCATCTCTCACTGCGTCACACGCCCATTCACTTTGCTTGTGTCGCACGCCCTATCGCACAGTTTGGCCGGGACGCGGAGAGACTCCACACGTGGCTCGTCCGTGACATGGGGTGCCATGCACCATCGATGACTAGGCACCAAACAGCACAACAGATAGCGCGCCGCGTCCTGATCAAGGGCTTCAAGTGCGAGATCAAGCTTTCAGATGGCGTCATCAAGTCGTCACACAGTCACTTCGGTGATGACAAGAAACGTGCATTCATGAATAAGAAGCTCACCGGCAACCTCACCGTTGACTTCACCGGAATCAAAGAGGTGACGGTGGCAAACCTCGCCGCGGTGGGGATCACGAACAGTGACGGCCTTTTGGCCGCGTTCCTCAGTATCATCGACAACCCCAATCCGATGGCGAATACTGACAAGTGCGACCAGTTTTACGAGCAGCTCGGAAGATGGAAGGTGGCATCTGGCTTCAAAGCCACCATCATCTACCAGCTGCAGTCGAAGCTCGCTGTCGGCATCGATTCGTCAAACGTGGGCATCGAGTACTGCCAGCAACTGGACGCCATCCCCGAGCATTCTTCCCCTCGCACGGCCGAGCAGAGCCGAGCTCTTCCCCCTCGAGCTCTTCCCCCCCAAACGGGGCGCGAA
>ERZ761574.1206-NODE-1206-length-17332-cov-76.544481_pt1 | contig 17332 bp, 30 predicted proteins | sample MGYA00374950_ERZ761574 | MGnify/ENA primary metagenome ERZ761574 (study PRJEB28895, sample SAMN07631631) | mixed culture metagenome | isolation source: Freshwater growth medium | place: USA: Seattle, Washington | collected 2016-10-03 ... | reverse complement strand
GGGGGGGGGGGGGGGGGGGGGGGGGGGGGGGGGGGGGGGGGGGGGGGGGAGATGGCGATGCGGATGGTGGTGGGGGTGGTGGCGAAGATGGTTTCGGCGATGGCGGCGGCGGCGATGGCGGTGGTGGCGATGGCGAAGGCGGAGGCGGCGAGGGCGGCGGCGGCGATGGCGGGGGTGGCGATGGCGATGGAGGCGGCGGCGAGGGCGGTGGCGGCGGAGATGGCGGTTTCGGCGATGGCGGTGGCGACGGTTCAGGAGGTGAGGGCGACGGTGGTGGAGGTGGAGGCGGATATGGCTCCGGTGGATTGTATGGAGGTGGGGTCGGTGGTGGCGACATGCGGGGAGGCGGGCTGGGCGATGCGGATGGTGGTGGGGGAGGCGGCAATGGCGGAGGCGGCGATGGCGGCGGCGGTGATGGTGGTGGTGGCGATGGCGATGGCGGAGGCGGCGAGGGCGGCGGCGGCGAGGGCGGTGGTTGCGATGGCGATGGCGGCGGCGGCGAGGGCGGCGGCGGCGGAGATGGCGGTTTCGGCGATGGCGGTGGAGAGGGTTCTGGAGGTGAGGGCGAGGGCGGCGGTGGGGGGGGCGGGGATGGCTCGGGTGGAGTGCCTGGAGGTGAGGCGGATGGCGGCGAGACGCTTGGCAGAGGGCTGGGCGGTGGCGAGGCCAAAGAGAGCGAGGATGCAACGAGGAGCCGTACGGAGCTCACGTAGGTGAAGTGAGCGTCGAGGCTGGCGGGCGAGCCGGCCGGCGCGGCGCAGAGCTTGTAGATCATCGGGCCGCCGAGGCGCACGGGGAGTGAGCCGCCCGAGAGCACGCCGCCGGTCGGGAAGAGCCCGCGGGCCGCGGCGCCCGCGCACGTGGCGTTGCCCGAGGGAAGGAAGGCGCACGTCGCGCCATCGGTCAGCGCGTTGCCGAAGAGGGTGATGGCGGCGGCGACGTTGGCAAAGATGGTTGTCGGGACGAGGATGAGGTCGGGGGGCGAGGGCGGCGGCGAGGGCGGCGGCGGCGAGGGCGGGGGCGGCGAGGGCAGCGGCGGCGAGGGCGGCGGCGGCGGCGAGGGTGGAGGAAGGGCTAGCCCTGGAAACAAGGTGGGGCTGATGCGATCAGTCGTCGTGCCGTCGCCGAGCTGGCCGTAGTAGTTGGAGCCCCAGCACTTGAGGAGCGTGCTGTTCGTCACGTACGCGCACGTGTGGGACTCTCCGAGCGCCAGCAGCCCGACGGCGCCGCCGACGTTGATCGTGGTCGGGGCGGCGCGATTGGTCGTCGTGCCGTCGCCGAGCATGCCGTTGCCGTTGGAGCCCCAGCACTTGAGGAGCGCGCTGGCCGTCACGTACGCGCACGTGTGGTAGGTCCCGAGCGCCAGCAGCCCGACGGCGCCGCCGACATTGATCGTGGTCGGGGTGGAGCGTTGGGTCGTCGTGCTGTCGCCGAGCTGGCCGTATTCGTTGGAGCCCCAGCACTTGAGGAGCGTGCTGGCCGTCACGTACGCGCACGTGTGCCAGTAACCGAGCGCCAGCAGCCCGACGGCGCCGCCGACGTCGATCGTGGTCGGGGTGGCGCGATTGGCCGTCGTATTATCACCGAGCTGGCCGTTGCCGTTGTAGCCCCAGCACTTGAGGAGCGTGCTGTTCGTCAGGTACGCGCACGTGTGGGAGCCTCCGAGCGCCAGCAGCCCGACGGCGCCGCCGACGTTGATCGTGGTCGGGGTGTAGCGATAGGCCGTCGTGCCGTCGCCGAGCTCGCCGTTGACGTTCCAGCCCCAGCACTTGAGGCGCGCGCTGGCTGTCACGTACGCGCACGTGTGGTAGGATCCGAGCGCCAGCAGCCCGACGGCGCCGCCGACGTAGATCGTGGTCGGGGTGGCGCGACTGATCGTCGTGCCGTCGCCGAGCTGGCCGTTGCTGTTGGCACCCCAGCACTTGAGGAGCGCGCTGGCCGTCAGGTACGCGCACGCGTGGTAGCTTCCGAGCGCCAGCAGCCCGACGGCGCCGCCGACGTCGATCGTGGTCGGGGTGTAGCGATCGGTCGTCGTGCCGTCACCGAGCTGGTCGAGTGCGTTCTGTCCCCAGCACTTGAGGAGCGCGCTGGCCGTCACGTACGCGCACGTGTGGTATAGTCCGAGCGCCAACAAGTCAGAGTGGCTTGTGAGTTGCCGTCCATGCCTCACGATAAGCTCCTTGGAAGGTGAGGGGTTCGAGGGTGGGGGCGGCTGCAGCATCGGCGGAGGTGAGGGCTCCGGCAAAGGAGAGCGAGTCGACGAGATCGGGGGAGATCGCGGCGGTGGCGATAGCCATGGCAGCGGCGAAGGCGGCGGCAGTGGCAGTGGCGCTGGTGATGGTGGCGGTGGAGGCGGCGGCGGCGGACACAGCGGTGGCAACGGCCTCAGCGGGGTCAACGGTGTCGGTGGCGGAGAGGTTGCAGACGGCGGCGTGGGGTCCGAAAGGTGCCGTGGCGGCTTGGGTCGGAGCATCGATGGGGGTGGCGCAAGCGGCGGCAGGGGTGGCGGTAGCGGCGGGCGCGGGCGCAGAGGAGGGGGCGAAGGCAGCGGAGGCGGCGGCGGCGTCGGCACGGAAACCACCCGATGCGCACCAGCCCCTTTGCCATCGGGCCGTGTCGGTGCCATGGCACTCAACGGGAAGAAGAGCATGACGAAGGCCACAGAGCCCATGAAATAGAAGTGCCGTTTCGGGCATGTTTGGGCTCCGAAAGACAGCGACATTGCGTAGAGCGCCTCGTCGTGCCGAGCACCGAAATTGGTTTCGTATGATGGACTTCTCATCAGCAGCAGCATACGGTACAATTGTAACGAGATTCCTCAAATGATGAGATTCCTCTTCCTTCAGTCGGCGCTCCTAGTCGCGGCGGCTGCATTGCGCCCGACCCCGCCGATCAGCGGGCGCCGTGCAGCTCTCGGCTCGTTCGCGGCGGGCGCCATCGCCTTCGTTGCGCGCCCGTCGCACGCGGATCAGCTTTCGGAGGGTGGCGCTCTGGGCGCCACGTGCCTGGGCTTCGGCTGCAACCCTTATGGCCGCCCCGACTTCAACGGCCTCGAGGACGCGCCCGAAAACTCCATGCCCTACCCCGACTTTCTCAAGGCCATCAAGGACAAGAAGGTCGAGGGCGTCGTCTTCCAGCCGCCCATGGGCAACGAGGCATACGCCATCATTGGTGGCAAGTCGGTGCGCATCGGCAAGGGCTGGCCGGTGGAGGTGAGCAACTCGTGGAGCTCGCCGGTGTGGGTGGTGCGCATCTTGGAGAACGAGGGCGTGCCGTACGCGTGGAATTTCAACCTGAAGGCCAAGAGCAGCTACAAGGACAAGCTGCGGCCCGTGGGCACTCCCGCGCCCAAGTACGACCCGCGCGCGACCGGCGCTGCGACCGGTGGCTCGCCGTGGTTTGCGCCGCCCGCGGACGTCGGGATGCCGCCCAAGATGTACGGCGATGGAACCTTTTGAGCACGTGGCTTGTGAGCGGGCTGTTGTAGCCTTAGTTGGTACTATTGTAACTTCACGTTCACGTTCATATGGCCATCTCGGCATAGCTGGTATTGCTGCATGGAGCGTTCGTTCGAGGTTTGTGTTGCATATGACGCATGAGCTGAGAGTGTCAAAAAGCGCTGTCGTGGGCGGCGTCGCTGGTCCCCGTGGTATCAAGAAGTTGATTACATCAAGCTTTTGCGACATGGCCAAGTAAACGCAGTCGCCGACCGCGCCCCACCATCGCCACCGAGGCGAAACTTGCGCCCTGCTGCACCCAGCATCCATTGACCTGCCTCTCACCGCCTGCCCCAGGTCGGCCTTCCGCTCGCTCAAGAACGTCGTCCTCGTCGACGGCTGCCGCCTCCCGTTCCAGCCGTCGGGCACCGTCTACAACAAGCTGGTCGCCTACGACCTCGCGCGCTTGGCGCTCACCGGCCTGCTGACCAAGACGGGCGTCGGTCCCAAGTCGCTTGACTACGTGATCATGGGCACCGTCATCCAGGAGGTCAAGAACCAGAACATCGCGCGCGACGCCGGCCTCGCTGCGGGCATTCCGCGGGAGGTTCCCTCGCACACGGTGACCCAGGCTTGCATCTCGTCGAACCAGGCGATATGCTCGGGCATCAACCTGATCCAGACTGGCCAGGCCGACGTCGTGATCGCCGGCGGCGTCGAGACCATGTCCGACGTCCCGATTAAGTTCTCGAAGCCCCTCCGCGAACGCATGCTCGCCTCCCGTGCGCCGCTGATGGGCTCTGATTGGCCTCCGACGGCCACTGATGATCCCTGATGATCCCCGAGGATGCCCACTCTGACCGGATGATCTCCCCGACGGCCCCTGCGCGTGTAGGCAAGATCAAGTCCACCTCGAAGATGCTCGGGCTCCTCAAGGGCTTAACGCTCAAGGACCTGACGCCGGAGGCGCCCGCGATTGCGAACTTCATCACGGGCGAGGTGATGGGCCACTCGGCCGACCGGCTCGCCGACAAGTTTGGAGTCTCGAGACACGAGCAGGATTCCTTCGCGCTGCGCTCCCACCTGATGGCCGCCAAGGTGATGGCCGTTGATGGCTTCTGATGGCTTCTGATGGCTTCTGGTTCCTTCGCTCCCACCTGATGGCCGCCAAGGTGATGGCCGTTGATGGCTTCTGATGGCTTCTGATGGCTTCTGGTTCCTTCGCTCCCACCTGATGGCCGCCAAGGTGATGGCCGTTGAGTGCCGATGAGTGACCATGATCAATTGCCTCACTGCTCTCTCTCTGCTCGAATTGCCTCTAATTGCCTCTAATTGCTAATTGCCTCTAATTGCCTCTAATTGCCTCTACCTGCTAATTGCCTCTAATTGCCTCACTGCTATCTCTACCTGTCTGCTTTCTCTCTCTCGCAGGCACACGCGGACGGCATCTACGACCAGGAGGTGCTCCTGTACGAGGGGTCGCGCGTCGAGACGGGCGCACGAGCGGACTCGACCCTCGAGAAGCTCTCGTCCTTGAAGCCGGTGATGGCCGCTGATTGCTTCTGATTGCTTCTGATTGCCAATTGATGACCCTCGAGAAGCTCTCGTCCTTGAAGCCGGTGATTGCTTCTGATTGCTTCTGATTGCTTCTGATTGCTTCTGATTGCTTCTGATTGCCAATTGATGACCCTCGACCGTTCACAGGCCTTCGTCAAGCCTCACGGATCCGTAACGGCGGCCAACGCCTCCTTCTTGACTGACGGCGCGTCGGCCTGCCTCATCATGTCGGAGGACAAGGCGCTGCAGCTTGGGTACACACGCCCTGATTGCCTGCCTCATCAGCCCTGATGGCCTGCCTCATCTCAGCCCGACGTGAGCTGATTGGCGCCTGATGAGCCCCCTGCTCATGGCGCCCACGACGACGCCCTCCTCCGCAGGTACTAGCCAAAGGCTTGTACCTGCGCGAGTGCTCATTGCATGCCAGTGCCAGTGCTCACCACGGCGCCTCGCCCTCCGGCAGGTACAAGCCGAAGGCGTACCTGCGCGAGTGGACCTTCGTCTCGTGCGATCCGTTTGACGAAATGCTCCTCGGACCGGCGTACGCGACCGACAAGGTGCCCACGACGGCGCGGCGCGAGCGGAAGCTGCCGACGCCTGATGGCCTCCCTAATTGCCTCCCTGATTGCCTCCCTAATTGCCTCCCTAATTGCCTCCCTAATCGCCTCCCTAATCGCCTCCCTGATGGCCTCCCTCATCAGGTGCTCACCATGGCGGGCCTCAAGCTGAGCGATATGGACGTGATCGAGTTCCACGAAGCCTTCGCTGGCCAGGTGCCGATGATGGCCACTGACGACCTCCGATGACCTCCGACGACCTCCGACGACCTCCGACGACCTCCGATCACCTCCGATGACCTCCGATAGGCTCGGATAGGCATGCCTTCGAGTGCCCGAGTGATGGTCACTACTGAGCCCGCCTGATTGCCTCCCTCATCAGGTGCTCGCCAATGTGAAGGCACTCAACTCGCAGACCTTCTACGACGAGCGCATGGGCGGCAAGCAGAAGGCGGGCGAGGTGTGCAAAGAAGGGGACCATGAGAGGATCCCTGCATGCAAATAGGGGCATTTGATCAGAATCACCCCTCTGATCACCCCTCTGATCACCCATCTGATTGCATCTGATTGCATCTGATTGCGTCTGATTGCGTCTGATTGCGTCTGATTGCGTCTGATCACCCCTCTGATCACCCCTCTGATCACCCCTCTGCTCGCCCCTCGTCCTCCTCCCGCAGATCCCCATGGACAAGTTCAACATTCACGGTGGCTCCCTCTCGATCGGTCATCCCTTCGGCGCCACCGGCGCTCGCCTCGTCACCACCGTCGCGAACCGGCTGCTACGGGAGGGCAAGAAGTACGGCATCACCGCCGCGTGCGCCGACGGCGGCATCGGCCATGCTTCCATCATCGAGGCCTACCCGCAGTAAGCGACGCGCCGTCATGAGCGCTCTCCGGCGCCGTCGTGGGCGCACGGGCGCGCCATCCTGAGCGCCCCGCCTCCAGATGATGGAAGCGCCCCGCCCGAAGACGCTTCCATCCCGAGACAGCGCTCGGCACGTGGCCGGGCGATTGCCCAAGACAGCGCTCGACACGTGGCCGGGCGATTGCCCAAGACAGCGCTCGACACGTGGCCGGGCGATTGCCCGAGACAGCGCTTGTCACGTGGCTCGAGAGAGGATGACGGGGCATTTTGCAATGACAGGGATGACGATCTCGTCGCTCTGGGATCAAACTGAAAAAGGGGTGGAATCTCTTCGAGTACGAAATCTGGATTTCACGTCGGCCGTCGCGGCGGTGTGTGCGATGGGCGTGCGACGGTGGGGGGGTGCGCGCACATCAAGCCGAAAACGAAAGCAGCTGTCTCTTGTGTGGCGGCGTGGTGTGGTCGTGTGGGTCTCTCATGTTTACGTGAAATCGTGATTTACGCGCGCGCCGCTTTTATTTAACATGAATGCGATGTCCGGATATGCACAACAAATCGCTGCCGAGCCTCGAGAATGGTTGCTCAAACTTTAAAAGTGGTCTGTCCGCTGTCCGGTCACGTCGTCCTCTGTCAATATTCGCGATACGCGAATGTGTCCGTCCGTCCTGAATAATAAACTAAGCCCATCCGGGTGGCACGTCCATTTCAGGCTCTACGAGGTCGGGGCGCCCCTTGTGCAAGCGCTCCATGCGCAGCACGAGGAGCCCATGGAGCGCATCCCTGACCTCCTCACGCTCGCACAGGGCGCTCAGCTTGTTATCGGCCGCATGCTGAGACTGCGCCCCGGTACCCTCGCGCAGCTCCGAGTACCGAGAGATCTCCCACAAATCTCCAAAGTCGACGGCGTCGTCATAGAGGATCTTGGCGCGAAGCCTCATGCGGAGCGCCTCCTTGATGGCGCGCACACTCAGGGGGCGGGTGCTCAACACGGCGCTCAGCTCGAGCGCGGCCGCCACGCAGCTGAACGCGGAGGCGGCCAACTTGATCTCTCTCAAGTCAGGCATCTGCTCGGACGAGCGCCGTGTTGAGCACACGGCGTCGGCCAGGCACGCCGCGACCGGCTCACAACAGCGCGCCGCCTGACGAAACAGGCGCAGCGCCTCTCGAAGCGCCGCCGGATCTCGGGCACTATCTCCGAAGAGCTGCTTGCCTTTCGTCACGAGTTTCGTCACGAGCGCGGGATTCGTCATGAGCGCGGGATTCGTCATGAGCGCGGGGTTCGTCACGAGCGCGGGGTTCGTCACGAGCGCGGGGTTCGTCATGAGCGCGGGGTTCGTCATGAGCGCGGGGTTCGTCACGAGCGCGGGGTTCGTCATGAGCGTCGTCGCGAGCGCGGGGATGGCCCCGTCGGCGCACAGCGAGGGAGGCGCCGTGATGAGCGGACAAGCGCGATCGCCGCCGCCGCCGCCGCCGCCGCCGCCGCCAACCTCGCCAATAAAGGCACGCTGCGCTGGCGGCAGCGTCACCTCGCTGAGCTCGCATGGGAGATGACAATCTCCATCGAGCTCGCCCTCGAGCTCGCCCTTTTCGTAGCAATCCTGGGCGATCGCGAGCCATGAGTAGCCGCGCACCTGCATGCAATGAGGGAGGCCATCAGAGGCACTCAGGGGCCATCAGAGGCAATCAGAGGCAATCAGAGGCCTCTTCACAGCCACACTTCACAGAGGCGCACCGCAAGCCACGCTTCACATTCACATTCACATTCACAGAGGCGCACCGCAAGCCACGCTTCACATTCACATTCACATTCACATTCACAGAGGCGCACCGCAAGCCACGCTTCACAGCCCTTCCGACGGTACGTCGCGACAGTGTCCGTGAACGTAGCACGCGCCGCCTCGGGCTCCATGAAGCAGCGCACCAGCCTTGGAAATCGAAGCTTCCACGGGATGGCCTCAACCGCCTCGGGATCCTTCCTGCATGCAATGAGGGAGGCAATCAGAGACCAATTAGGAAACCGAAGCTTCCACGGGATGGCCTCAACCGCCTCGGGATCCTTCCTGCATGCAATGAGGGAGGCAATCAGAGACCATCAGAGCCCATCAAAGGTCAATCAGAGTCAATCAGAGAGAGGCAATCAGAGGCACTCAGAGGGCAGTTGATGGCGCCATCGGAGGCGATTGATCACAATCACAATCGGAGGCAATCAGAGGCAATCAGAGGCACTCAGAGGGCAGTTGATGGCGCCATCGGAGGCGATTGATCACAATCACAATCGGAGGTCATCAAGGCGTACGTGAAGCGGATGAGGAATCGTGAGCCCTTGACCTCCGCCTTGAGGGCAAGCGTCGGGTCGCGCAGCACAAAATGAGGGCGCAGCTTGCCGTCGGTGGGGCAATGGAGCAGCCAAGACGGCGCGTCCTCGTGGGCACCTAGCCGACGCATAAGCGGTGCCGACGCACCGCCGCCGTCGTGGGCGCCGCCGTGGGCGCCGTCGTGAGCGCCGTCGTGGGCGTCGGTCTCGCCGTTGAGGATGTCCGCATGCAATCGCCTGAGAAGCTGTTCAAGCTCGACGGGCCCCATACCTGCCATATTGGGTGATGGGACGCAATCAGATGGCAATCCATCGCAATCAGGCTTGATCACAGCTGTTCGAGCTCGACGGCCCCCCCCTACCGGCACCGCCGAGCTTTGAACTGTATGCTAGAGGCGCCGTGTTGAACAGCCACATAAACTCGCTGAACGGACCTGCACGGCCTCGAGAGACACTCAATCGCCATCCGAGACGTCATCAGAGTCGCGCCATTAGAGACGTCATCAGAGACGTCATCAGAGACGTCATCAGAGACGTCATCAGAGACGTCATCAGAGAGGCCGTCATCAGAGAGGCAATCACCTGCGCGGCTCGTCATTAGAGACGTCATCAGAGAGGCAATCACCTGCGCGGCTCGTCATGAGAGACGTCATCAGAGAGGCAATCACCTGCGCGGCTCGTCATGAGAGACGTCATCAGAGAGGCAATCACCTGCGCGGCTCGGTGCCGCCTCGGCCGCAGCTGCCGTCGGTGCGGCGCAGAGCAGTTCACACATGAACATCGCGTCGACACCGAGCCCCACTCGAAGGGCGTAACGTGCGCCGACGATGCATAGAGTGACCTGCATGCAATGAGGGAGGCAATCAGCAAAGTGCGCCGACGATGCATCAGAGTGACCTGGATTCAGAAGCAGCATCAACCTGCATGCAATGAGGGAGGCAATCAGAGTGACATGGATTCAGAAGCAGCATCAGAACGACCATCGGAAGCAATCGGATTGCATGCAATTGTGCAGTTGGATGATTGCATGCAATTGTGCAGTTAAATGATTTGCTGCATGCAATCATCATCCAAAGGCCCTTACGGACCGTGTCCGCAAGGCCCGGGATAAACTCCGATTTGAGCTTGAGGACATTCGTGCGTGCATTCGGTACGTACCTGATGAGGGAGCCAATCAACGTCACCGAGGCCAATCAAGCTGATGAGGGGGTCAATCAAGCTGATGAGGGGGCCAATCAAGCTGATGAGGGGACCAATCAACCAGGCCGTCAACGAGGACAAACAAACAGGCCATCAGGGTGACGGAGAGGCAATCAGAGGCAATTGGAGGCAATTGGAGGTAATCAGAGGCAATCGGAGGCAATCAGAGGCCAATCAACTAGGCCATCAGGGTCGAGGAGAGAGGCGGTTGAGGAGAGAGGCGATCGAGGCAATTCGAGGCGATTAGAGGCCATTCGAGGCAATCAGAGGCTATCAGAGGCCCGTACGGACGGCACGCCGCCTTGAGCATGAGTCCTTCGAGGCCAGCCGCCCGCGCCTAGAGGCAATTAGAGGCAATTAGAGGCAATTAGAGGCAATTAGAGGCCATTCGGGGCCATTCGAGGCAATTAGAGGCAATTAGGGGCAATTCGGGGCCATTCGAGGCAATTAGAGGACTTTCGCTCGTACCTTGCCAAATGCGTCGAGGATCGCCGCTGGCTGTGCATGCAAGTCGACGAGGGTGCTCTCGGCGAGCTCGACAAATTTGGGTATGGGGCGGAAGGCGGTCTCGAGCAACGCCTTCCGTTCCAAAAGCGGAACGGATGTATGCACGAGGTCGTTGCCGTTGAGATGGAGCACGTCGAACACCTTGACGAGGTAATGACGGCGGCAATCAGCCCGGGAGTAGCTACTGCCCGCCGCGTGCCCGTCCGCGTCCACGTGTACCTGATGGGAGAGGCAATCAGCGGTCTTCAGAGGCAGTCAGCGGCCATTCGCGGTCCACATGTACCCTGATCCAAAAGTGCGTGCCGAAGCCGACCACGCCCTCCGAGCTCCCGATCTCGTCGTATCTCCCCGGCTCCGTTGGCACCTAGAGGCAATTAGAGGCAATTCGAGGCAATTAGAGGCAATTAGAGGCAATCAGAGGCTCCGTTGGCACCTCGTCGTACAACGAGCAGCGGCACGCTAGGTGAGCGTAATGAGGGGGGCAATCCGCGGCAATCGTCTCGTCCATCGGCGTCAATCGTCGTCAATCCGCGTCAATCCGCGTCAGCGGCACCTCGTCGTACACGAGCAGCTAGCAATTAGAGGCAATCAGAGGCAATCAGAGGCAATCAGCGGCAATCAGAGGCAATCCGCGGCACCTCGTCGTACACGAGCAGCTCGCCGTCCAGAATGACGGAACTTGGCGCCTGCCAGCCGGGCAGAGGGGGGGGCGCCGTCCGCCACGCCTTATGCAGCCATCTGAAACGTCCGAGCAGCTGATCACGTTCGTCATCACGTTCGTCATCAACCATCGGCTCGAGAGCCGGCGTGCCCAAATTAGGATCGAGTAGCTCACCCAAATTAGGATCGGGTAGCGCACCCAAATTAGGATCGGATAGCGCACCCAAATTAGGATCGGGCGGTGCGCCAAAATTAGGATCGGGCGGTGCGCCCAAAGCGAGCCGCATGGCGGGGGCAAGGTCAGGCGCTATGTCGGCTGTGGAGTCGATGCCGGATCGGTAAAAGAATTTGAGGGAGTCCGTCCGTCTCTCGTAGTGGACCTGAAATCAGGCGCACTCAGATGCTCATCAGAGGTCATCAGAGGCTCTCAGAGCTCATCAGAGTCCACTTAGCTTGCCTGGAGCCGGAAGCCATCATGTTTCGTCTCATCAGAGCTCATCAGAGGTCATCAAAGCTCATCAGAGGCCACTCAGCTTGCCTGGAGCCGGAAGCCATCATGTTTCGTCTCCACGTATACACGTTGCTCCGCTTCCGCCACACCGAACCCAAACTTGGCAAGCACCGACACGGCGCTCATGTCGGCGCACGGCGTGGCCCCTTGAGCGCGTACGTGCACACCGAGGCAATTAGAGGCAATTAGAGGCAATTAGAGGCAATCAGAGGCAATCAGAGGCAATCAGAGGCAATTAGAGGCAATTAGAGGACTTCCGCCCTTACCTTGAGCGCGTACGTGCACGCCGAGGCACGTGGGCGGCGGGTAGCTCGTCGGGAGCGCGCCGGACTCCACCAACCGACACATGTGCTCCAGGTGATGTTGATGTCGGAAGAGGGAGTAGAGTAACGGCGGGTTTCCGATCGACGGGCGACCGATGCGACCCTAATTGTAGAGGCAATTAGAGGCAATGAGAGCAACGAGAGGCGACGAGAGGCGACGAGAGGCAATTCAAGCTCATCAGAGGCACTCAGAGGCACTAACATGCCAATCACATGCTACGTAACACTCAAACGCAATCACATCCAATCGCATCCGATCACATGCAAGCAAACCTGCGCCCTATCGAAGCCATCCATGACGATCTTGGGCCACTCGCCCTTATGCGCCACCGGCATGGAGGCCCGCGTGCCGATCGTCATGTCGCGTAATAGGATGCGCACCTGCAACCATCAGAGGCAATCATCAGAGGCAACCATCAGAGGCAACCGTCAGAGGCGACAATCAGAGGCGACCATCAGAGGCAATCACGTACCAGCCATTTGATCTCGAGGCCGGAGCAGCGGCCGGCTACAAGCTGCTGCAGCTGCTGGGCCTTTTGACAACCGCAGAGCGCATCGAGCGTCTCGTTCACCTGATGAGCAAGGCGATCAGGTGCAATCACATGCAATCACATGCAATCACATGCAATCTCATGCAATCTCATGCAATCTCATGCCCGTCGAACTCACTCGCTGGGAGCGATCACAACTCAATCACAACTCAATCACAACTCAATCACAACTCACCTGCCCAATCGTCACTCGCTGGGATTGAGTCAGATGTGATTGAGCAATCAGATGCAATCACCTGCCCAATCGTCACTCGCTGGGAGCGATCGGTCGGCACGAAGCGCGCCGCCCACTCGTGCTGCAGCACCTCGGCGAGATTGCGACCTCGGCGAAAGTCCGCAGCGCGTGCCCAGCGCCGCCCGTCGTGCCAAGAATCTGCGAGCGATCTCACCGCCTCCTCGCCCAACCTGATGAGGGACGCAATCAATGGCCATCAGGGAGGCAATCAAAGGCCATCAGGGAGGCCATCAAAGGCCATCAGAGGCTCACCCGAGTGCGAGTCCGATCGCACGAGCCACCCCGCCCGTCCCAAGATAGTAACGGCGACTGTCGTTGTGAGGGAGCAGCAGCCGCATCACATCGAATAGGTTGGTGCGAAGGTGGCGCGGCGGCGGTGGCGTTGGTCTCGTCGTCGTTGTCGTCGTCGTCGTCGTCGTCGTCGTCGTCGTCGTCGTCGTCGTCGTCGGCGGCGGCGGCGGCGGCGGCGGTGGACCTCTCCAAAAGCGTTCCATCACCTGCTTGCGCCGCTCGAGGAAGCCCTTTTGGGTTTCGTCAACGGCCTCGAGCGCCTCGAGGAGCGCGCAGAGCTCGACGAATCTCATCTGGCGCAGATCTCCCGAAGCGACGTCAAGCGCCGTGATGGGCGGCGTCGCGGTCTCCACACCTTTTAAGGTCCCCACAGGCCCTGCGAGCTGCAGCTTGACCTGCCGGTTTGGATCGTCCCGCGGGGCGCTCCTCTCATCCGGCAACAGCTTCACCACCGCCACGCCACGCTCGTCGCACATGTGCACGCACATGTTGTGCATCAGCGCCCGCTCGGTCTTGCGCAGGGCCTCGTCGTGCGCGAGCGCCGCCCACGCGGGCACTGCAAAGACCAGCGTGCTCGGCCCCGACTCGAGCCATGCGGTCAGGAGCCGCCCGATGGCCTCCTCAGGGCCCACACCCTGCAAATTGAGCCGCCGCACCCGTTTCTGCTGCCCGCGATGGCTCTCCTCCACGAGTTCGACCCGAACGCGGTCGCTGTCGTCGGGATCCTCGGGCTTGTCCGGGCAGCATCGCACGAGCAGCCCATTGAGCACACGGTCGTTCCGCAGGCCGTGGATGACTGCCCAGCCTCCGATCCGCACGGGGGGTGCCACCACGCGCCGCCGCCGCTGATTTCCGACCCAGATACACTCGTCGTCCTGCGCCTCGTCCTCAGCCTCATCGGCCGACGAGGTGGGCTCGTTGGGCGCGGGCGCGCCCCTCGCAACCGCCACGATGAGCGCGGTCGAGCTCGCCTCAGCGTCCACGTCAAGCTGCTCCTCGGTCGCGTCCGCCGCCGATGGTGAAGGAAGCATTGTCAAAAATTCCTGTGAAAGTGAACCTCCCAGCCCCTTGTGTGACTCAATGTGAAGGGACATGTCCAACGTCGCCCCCGCGCTCCACGCACGTGGACGGATAAGCGAGTTTCGTGCTATACGAACCACCGTCAGCGGAAATTAAGTTTCGGTCGCGCGCGTCGAGTACCTTGTTCCGCTTAAGCGAGTTTCGGAGTACACGGAGCCGTCCTCTGTGAGGAGGTTTGGTGTTAGCGTTGGGGGACCGCGACGTATCTGAATCACTGACGAAACTGAGGAGACGTTGTGAAACCGTCGGCGACGCCGTCTAAGTTCTTCTCTTCTGGCTGCGTCTGCGCCGCGAAGAAGAACGCTTATCGATTGCTCGCGAATATATGAGGTCGCTGAAAGCCACGCTCTTCCTCGCGTTGGTCGCCTCGGTCACGGGCGTGATCGTCCGAGGCCCGAGCGTCACCTCTGATACGTACATCAGGGCCGGCAGTTCCACTACGGCTCCTATCATCAACTACGCTACGACCAACTTCAACGCCCAAACTTCCGGGTGGTGGGACGGCCCATTGACGATCTCGGCCACCACAGGGGCCATCTCAGGCGTCACTTCTGATACGTCCGCCCTCCTGATCAAGTTCGACTTGAGCTCTTTCGTCGGTGCCACGCTCGTGCCAACCAAACCCGTCTGGCTCAACTACTTTGTGTCCGACGCGGGCGACAACGCCTCGCTCCGCGAGCTCGTCGTTCCATGGAATGAGGTGTGCTCGCCGCCCGCGAAGATGCGCACTCTCCCATGACAACGGCGTGCGGCACCCTGGCTGAGACCCCTTCCCACCGACGCGTCCCTCTCTGCCCCTCCCTGCTTTCGACAGTCCACAGTCACGTGGATCAACCTCCCATTCGCATCGTCATCGTGGAGCGCCACCAACGTCGGCGGCGTCGGATTGCCGGGTGCCTTCCCAGGTGTCGTCACTGGCTGGAATAGGTTTGACGTGACCTCCTCGGTTGCCGCGTGGCTCGCGGGTAGCCGTGCAAACCATGGCTGGATCGTGTTGCCCACTGGCGGCACCAACGGAGTCCAGGTTGAGCTGTCTACCTCCGGGGTAGGAACGACCGCCGTGTTCTCCCCGTTCCTCGACTTTACAACGCTGCTCGCCTCGGCCAAGAGCGGAATCCTAATCAGCGACCCAACCATCAGCCAGGATGCCGCCCCGGCATCCATTGAGCTGGCTGCTCACAAGCACGTCCAAGGAGAGCGCCGGGGACTCTTTCTCCATAGGCATCACCCCCATCACCCCCATCACCCCCATACCCCGCATACGCATTATCCGCCGCCCTCGCCACTCGCGCCGCCCGCGCCGCCTAGTCCCCCGCCCGCGCCGCCCTCGCCGCCTCGTCCCCCGCCCGCGCCGCCCTCGCCACCGTCACCGCCGACTCCACCATCCCCGCCCTCGCCGCCGTCACCGCCGCCGCCGTCGCCGTCACCGCCGCCGCCGTCACCGCCGCCGCCGCCGAGGTCACCACCGCCGCCTCCACCATCCCCGCCGCCCATGCCACCTCCGTCATTCTACCTCGACTTCAACGGCCAGTTCTCCAACTACACGGGCGGCTGCCAGTCAACGTGGATCCGCTCGGACAGCCCCGACTACATCGGCGCCAATGACACGGGCCTGTGGTGGGACGGGAGTAGCACCACCGGTCACTACGACTCGGCGCTCGTGCAGTTCCCCGACATCATCGGGTCCGGGCCGTACGAGCTGCGCCCGCACGAGCAGATCCAACGCGCGACGCTCCGGTACTACGTGGACCTCGTGTGGAGCGCTCCAGCTGGCGCCACCGCTCGCAGAGAACTGTTCATCCACACGCATACCCCCCATACGCATCTTCCGCCGCCATCCCCCCCCTCCACTGGTGCCACCGCCCAGCTGCACGAGATCGCGATCCCGTGGGACGCGAACTCCACGACGTTTCGCACCTTTGTGGGTACGCAAGGCCTCAACGAGGACGAGTACCGCACGCCAGCCATCGCGACGGCGCTCGCGAATCGGGTGGGCTGGTACGAAGTCGACGTGACGGCGAGCGTCCAGAGCTGGGTCAACGGCGCCGACAACAACGGATGGATCTGGATGCCATCGCCGCAGAGTCTTGGTGGATCTGGCGATGGCTCTCAGATTCGCGCGTGCAGCGCGCCGCCAGACCGTCGCGTCAACCTGGTCGTGATCGCGGCGCAGCAGCCGCCCAGGCCGCCCTCGCCGCCCGCGCGGCCGCCGCCTCCGCCGCCGCCGCCGTCGCCGCCGCCCTCGCCGCCCCGCGCCCCGTTCACGGTCCTGCAGATCCGCAACGCCCAGCACGCGCTGCTGCGCATGGTTGCGCCGACCACCAACTACGCCACCGCCACCGGGGTCGTTTGGGACGGAAATTCAGCGTACGCGCGCGCGCCAGCGGCGCACAAACCCCTCTCTCTGCCCTCGTGGTCGGCTCGGCTACATCAGCTGCTGCTCCCAACGGCCGCATCCCGACATTCCACTTCTATGCTCACACGTGTGCGTGCCTCGCCACCCCTGACCGCACTTCCGCCCGCAGGACCGATGTCGACTTCGTGCTGATGAGATTCAACCTGAGCGCGCTCTCGGGCATGGCTCCCATCTCCCGCGCGCTCTTCCGCTACACCGTGTCTAACGTTGGCGACCAGGCGGAGATGCACGAGTTCCGCCGCGGCTGGAATGCGAGCACCGTGACGTACAACAACCTGCCGATGCCGACGCCCCCTTGGCCCTTTTCTGCGGCGGTCATCGAGACGTACTGGGGCCCGACTGTCAACGACCTGGCTGGCAACGTGGCCACGCACACCGTCGACGTGGCGCCGAGCGTCAACAGGTGGCTCACGGGCACGCCCAATCACGGCTGGATCTTCGTGCCGTACTTCGCCAACGGGGTCGGCATCCGCACCGCAGGCTGGGCTACGGTTGCGCAGCAGCCGGTGCTCGAGGTGTACTTCGACGCGCCGCCCGCCCCGCCTCGTCCCCCGCCCGCGCCGCCCGCGCCGCCTCGTCCCCCGCCCGCGCCGCCCTCGCCACCGCTGGTGCCACCTCCTTCATACCCGCCCTCGCCGCCGTCACCGCCGCCGCCATCGCCGTCACCGCCGCCGCCGTCACCGCCCCTGCCGCCGAGGTCACCACCGCCGCCTCCACCATCCCCGCCGCCCATGCCACCTCCTCTGCCGCCCGCACCGCCGTCACCGCCGCCTCCGCCGCCCTCGCCCTCGCACTCGCCGCCGCCACCCTCGCCGACGCCGCCCTCGC
>ERZ761574.1182-NODE-1182-length-17615-cov-70.316401_pt1 | contig 17615 bp, 15 predicted proteins | sample MGYA00374950_ERZ761574 | MGnify/ENA primary metagenome ERZ761574 (study PRJEB28895, sample SAMN07631631) | mixed culture metagenome | isolation source: Freshwater growth medium | place: USA: Seattle, Washington | collected 2016-10-03 ... | reverse complement strand
GGGATGGCTGATGAATGCTTTGATAGCATCATCAAGCCGACGGTTTCGAAGCTGGCAAAGCCTGGTGGTGGCACTGGGCTAGCCGCGATGCACATGGCGATGGTAAAGAGCGCTATGGAGAGCCACCACAGGTTTGTGAGCCAGGCGAGGCAGGCGTTCGCCGCTGACGCCTCGACTTTCAAGTTGCAGCGCTTCCCCGCGTTTACCGAGGCGATTGTGGCAAAGCTGCAAGCGCAGGCCTCGCACGAGCGCGGCACGTTTATTTGGCGCGAGCAGTCGACGGCGGAGCTCGTGCATGAGGCGGCGAACGAGGTGACGGACTGGAAGGAAGCCTGTGCGGCCGAGCGCGTCATGATCCGCGAGCAGATGCTTCAAGTGGAGCCGGTGAAGGCAAAGACTCTCGAGGTGCTCGGAATCGCCTCGGAGAGCATTCTCACCACCGAGGAGGTGGAGCGCGCAGTGGCCAACGCGGATCCGGCTGCGGCGCTGGTGGCCTTGCTCCAAGCGTGCGCCATCGGTGCGCGGACGCCGGTGGCGAGTGGCATCGCCAGTCTCGCCGACGCACCGCCGGATCGGTCGGCGGATCCGATGCGTGGGGCACTTGCCGCGGCCGGCGCCCTCCCGCCGCTGGTGGCAATGCTCGGAGATGGTACCGCAGAGGAGCGTGCCGCAGCCGCGGAGGCCTTGGGGAAGCTAGCGCGCAACGAAGCCAACGAGGCGGCGATTGCGGCGGCGGCCGCGATTGAGCCGCTCGTTGCGCTCGTGCGCGACGGTGACGCTCAAGGCAAGGCGAAGGCAGCCACCGCGTTGCGGAATCTGGCGGGCGGCAACGATGCCATCGTTTCAGCGATTGCGGCGGCGGGCGCGATCGAGCCGCTCGTGGCGCTCGTGCTCGATGGCGACCGTGAAGGCAAGGCGAATGCAGCTGGCGCGTTGGCGAATCTGGCTGGCGACGACGATTCCAACGTATCGGCGATTGCGGCGGCGGGCGCGATCGAGCCGCTCGTGGCGCTCGTGCGCGACGGCGACGCTCACGGCAAGGCGAACGCAGCCAACGCGTTGTGGAGTCTGGCAGATGGCGACTTTGACATAAAGGCGGCGATTGCGGCAGCGGGCGCGATCGAGCCGCTCGTGGCGCTCGTGCGCGACGGCGACGCTCGAGGCAAGGCGTACGCAGTCAACACGTTGGCGAATCTGGCGGGCGGCGGCGCTTCTTTCAAGGCGGCGATTGTGGCGGCGGGCGGCGGCGGCTTAGTCTTCGGCCTTGGAGCGCCGGCGATGCCGGCAGCCGCCCCTACCTTGAATCATGACGCCCCTACCTTTCCATTTGGTTTCGGTGGCTCTGGCGCTCGTGGCGCTGGCTCTGGCGCGGCGCCGGCGTTCGGCACCGGCGGCGGCGCTGCGGCAAGCATTGGCTTCGGTAGCGCGCCCGAACCCGCCGCGCCGGCGCCATCAGCCGCGACACCCGCGCCCGCGACCGCATTTTCCTTCGGGGGCGGCTCGTTTTTCTTCAGAGGCGGCATCCCTGCCGCGCCTAAATCTGTTGCTCCGGCCACCACCCCGCCCGCCGCACCGGCCGCCGCGCCTGCAACAAATGGCTTTGCATTCTCTGCGCCCGCTGGCGACGCTGCATTCGCTGGCGCTTTGCATTCGCTGTCGACAGGGGGCTTTTCATTCGCTAAATCTGCGGCTCCGGCTGCGGCCAAAGCGAGCTCCGGCTACTCCTTTGCCCCTCCAGCTCCAGCTCCAGCTCCAGCTCCAGCTGCCGCCCCTGCTGCCGCCGCCCATGCTGCCGCCATGCCTGTCTTTGGCGGCGGCGCCCCCGCAGCCGCATCGCCTGCTCTCTCTTTTGGGGGCGGCATGCGCGGGCGCGGCCGCGGCGGAGGCCCCAGCGGCGCCGCCGTCGCGACGCTTGGGCAGGTGGCTGCCGTCGTTCTGGACACGGACACGCTCAGCATGCCAGCGCCAGCTCCTCGCCAGCCTTCACTCAAGGCGACTTCTCACCAAAGCCACGTGTCCAGCGCCGCAACGGGACACGAACCGAGCGACCTGCCTTCGCCCCTTGCGCTCTTTGGGCTGACTGGTTCGGGTTTCTCGTTCGGTGGTGGTGCCCCTATCCCAGCAAAAGCTGTCGGCTCATTTTCATTCGGGGCTCCACCAGCTCCGACGCCGCCGAAGCTGAATGCGGTCGCGAAGCTGAATGCGGCGAGACGCCGCGAGGCGCAGCGGCGCCAGCGACTCGAGGCGATCGAGGAGCCCGCTGCGCTCACTGGTACACCTGCGACAACCACGCCCACCACGGTCTTCAGCTTCAGTAACGCAACGTCCTCTACAGCTCCCGCCGCTCTGACGCCGTCAACCAAGGGCTTCGGCTTGGGAGCACCGGCGGCAACTCCTCAGCCTACAGCTGGTGGCTGCAGCTTCGGAACAGCCCCTGCCTTAGCAAGTGCCGCGCCAAGCGCCGCGCCAGCCGCGGCCGGCACGGGCAACCCACCGTAGAAGCCGGTGCAGCAGAGGGAGCAGGTCGCGGGTGCGCCCGGCCAAGTGCAGGTGTACCAGTACTACTCGAACACCAAGATGTTTCAGTACGACGCCAAATCGTTCGAGGAGCTCCGGTACGAGGATTACGCCAAGGGTGCTAACAAGCTTCTCCTTTGGTTCCTCCGCCGCGCCCGCGCCCGCCGCTGCTGCTCCGGCTACGGCCAAAGCGAGCTCTGGCTTCTCCTTTGCCCCTCCAGCTCCAGCTCCAGCTCCAGCTCCAGCTCCAGCTGCCGCCCCTGCTGCCGCCGCCCCTGCTGCCGCCATGCCTGTCTTTGGCTTTGGCAGCGGCGCCCCCGCAGCCGCATCGCCTGCTCTCTCTTTTGGGGGCGGCATGCGCGGCGGGCGCGGCCGCGGCGGAGACCCCAGCGGCGCCGCCGTCGCGACGCTTGGGCAGGTGGCTGCCGTCGTTCTGGGCACGGACACGCTCATCATGCCAGCGTCAGCTCGGTTTGCGGATCCGATGAGTGGGGCACTCGCCGCGGCCGGCGCCCTCCCACCGCTGGTGGCGATGCTCGGGGATGGTACCGCAGAGGAGCGTGCCGCAGCCGCGGAGGCCTTGGGGAAGCTAGCGCGCAACGAAGCCAACAGGGCGGCGATTGCGGCGGCGGGCGCCATCGAGCCGCTCGTGGTGCTCGTGCGCGGCGGCGACGCTCAAGGCAAGGCGAACGCAGCCCTCGCGTTGGCGAGTCTGGCGGCCGGCGACGCTGCCATTGGAGCGGCAATTACGGCGGCGGGCGCGATCGAGCCGCTCGTGGTGCTCGTGCGCGACGGCGACGCTCAAGGCAAGGCGAACGCAGCCGCCGCGTTGGGGAATCTGGCGGCCGGCGACGCTGCCATCGTAGCGGCGATTGTGGCGGCGGGCGCGATCGAGCCGCTCGTGGCGCTCGTGCGCGACGGCGACGCACGAGGCAAGGCGAACGCAGCCGCCGCGTTGGCGAGTCTGGCGGTCGGCAACGATGCCATCGAGGCGGCGATCCTGGCAGCGGGCGCGATCGAGCCGCTCGTGGCGCTCCTGTTCCACGGCGACGCTCGAGGCAAGGCGTACGCAGCCGGCGCGTTGCGGAATCTGGCGGCCGGCGGCGCTTCTTTCAAGGCGGCGATTGTGGCGGCGGGCGGCGGCGGCTTAGTCTTCGGCCTTGGAGCGCCGGCGATGCCGGCAGCCGCCCCTACCTTGAATCATGACGCCCCTACCTTTCCATTTGGTTTCGGTGGCTTTGCATTCGCTGCGCCAGCTGTCCACAGGTGGCATTTCATTCGCTAAGCCTGCTGCATCGGCCGCCGCGCCGGCCGCCGCACCGGCCGCCGCGCCTGGAACAAATGGCTTTGCATTCGCAGCTGCGTCTGCTGCGCCCGCTTTTGGCGCCGCACCCGCGTTCGGTGAGGGTGCAGCGCCGGCCTTAGGCGGGGGCTTTGGCGGAGGCGCATCGCCGGCATTCGGTGGGGTTGTAACAAATCGGCACGCGGGGAGGGAGTAAGCGTCCCGAGCCCGATTAGTAGAAGCCTGCCTGTTATGTCGTGAATTACTTACTTACTTACTCGACTTGAGGAAAAGCCTCGACCCGACCCCCGCGCGCCATACGTCCAAACACTCGGGCCGGGCTCCCCGGCCCGCGCGGTAGTCGATGAACGCGTTAGAGCAAAAGAAGGGCGTCGATCCGTCTGCAAGTAGAACCTCATTTGACGGGCTCGTCCGCGTCTCGCGTCAGCGCCGCTAGTTCGTCAGCCGCCCATGCCGCCGCCACGTTCTCATCGGCGCCCTGCGCGGCCGCCCGTTCGAGCCACTCGGTTGCCCGGCGGTTGCAGCGCTGCACGCCCTCGCCGCTCAGGTAGCATCTGCCAAGCGCTAGCTGTCCGCTGGGATGACCCTGCACCGCTGCCCGCCGGTAGAGCTCCGCGACCGCCTCAGCTGTCGCCGTCGGCGTCAGTAGCTTCACGGCCGCCTCCGCTGCCTCCTCCTCTGGCGCCCGGTACAGCGCCAATGAGTCGTCGCCGGACGACCGAAGCGGCGATGGCGCCCGGTACAGCGCCTCGCGAACGGCCCTGGCGAGCAGCTCGCCACCTACCTCGCCTGCTTGCACCATCGAGCCCAGATGCACCTGCGCGAGTGCGCGGAGGCAACCACGTGGGCACTCACGTAGGCACTCAGAGAGGCAGAGCTCAATCCGAGCTCAATCCGAGCTCAATCCGAGCTCACGCCGAGCTCAATCGAGCTCAATCCGAGCTCAATCCGAGCACAATCCGAGCTCAATCCGAGCTCAATCCGAGCTCAATCCGAGCTCACGCCGAGAAATGCACCTGAGCGAGAGCATTGCCTTGGCGCGCCGCCGCCGCGAGCCATCGCACAGCGCGGGTAAGGTCGTGAGGGCCGTAGCCAAACTCGTCGCCGCGATAATGAAAGCCTCCAAGCACGAATTGGGCTTCCGGATTGCCCGCCTCGGCCTCACGCTGCACCCACGGCGCCGAGCCCTCGCGCAATGCTCTCTCATCCTCTGAGAACCAGACCACGAGGGACAGCCGCTCGCCTGATCAGGGAGCTCACAACAATGGAGATCCACGGAGAGATCAACGGAGATCAATGGAGATCCACGGAGAGATCAACGGAGAGATCAACGGAGATCCATGGAGATCCACGGAGAGATCCACGGAGAGATCAACGGAGATCAACGGAGATCCATGGAGATCAACGGAGAGATCAACGGAGAGATCAACGGAGATCAATGGAGATCCACGGAGAGATCAACGGAGAGATCAACGGAGATCAATGGAGATCAATAGAGATCCACGGAGAGATCAACGGTGAGATCAACGGAGATCAATGGAGATCAATAGAGATCCACGGAGAGATCAACGGTGAGATCAACGGAGATCAATGGAGATCAATAGAGATCCACGGAGAGATCAACGGTGAGATCAACGGAGATCAATGGAGATCAATAGAGATCCACGGAGAGATCAACGGTGAGATCAACGGAGATCAATGGAGATCAATAGAGATCCACGGAGAGATCAACGGAGATCAATGGAGATCAATAGAGATCCACGGAGAGATCCACGGAGAGATCCACGGTGAGATCAACGGAGATCAATGGAGATCAATAGAGATCCACGGAGAGATCAACGGAGATCACTAGAGATCCACGGAGAGATCAACGGAGATCACAAGGGTTTGAGGGGTAGCCGCTCACCGGAGGGCACATGGACGCCATGCATGGTGTCGAAGCGATGCAGGAGAGCGTCGCCCGCCTCGAGCTGCACGTAGCGGCGGGAGGGCACGCCCGGCACCGCCTGCACGTACAGCCCTCCCTCGTACGCCGACGCCGCCGACAGGCTCACGATCGCCGTCGCGAACGACGACACGTCAAAGTGGGCTTCGAGTCGTCTTCTCTCCGTGGGCAGGTAGCGCCGGATGAGCACGTCCGAGACGCATGCACTAGCGGAGCCGAACCGCTCCTGCACGAAGGCTTGCAGCCTCGCGCACACGGGCGCCACATGCGCCGCGAGCGCGCCATCCATCGTCTCGCCACCCTCGACCACTCGGCACATGAAGGTTGCTTGTGCGTCGACCGTATCGAGAGCGGTGTCAAAGGCGGCCTGCCGACCATCGAGGTCGACAAGTAGCGCGCGGCGCTCCTCCGCACTCATCAACTGCGTCAGAAGATGCAGCCTTCGGCTGCCACCCAGTCCGGCGATGTGGGCCTCTGAGCCGGCGATGCCAAGGCTCTCGCTCCCAGTCCAGTCACCGATACTCGATGGCTGCGTCGAGCCGAACTGCTGGAAGAGCAGCGGCGATGGCGCTGCGAGCGCACTTGCACTTGGAAATGACGACGCGAGGAGCATAGACAAACGGCTGAGCTGGGCTCGCCTCGAGGAAGCCTCGTGCATTGCTCACACCCAGTGCCGGAGCACGGTTGTCGCGTCTGTCGTGTTAACGTTCACACTATCACGTCGGTCGTCGGTGTGAAAAATTGAAACACGCTGAGCGCCGAACCGCCGCGGTTCTACCGGGGGAGGCTGAAGATGGCATTTGGCGAGCCCTGCCCCCCGCGCCGGTTATTTATCCCCTAGGACACACGGGCAAGATACCGACCGACTGAACCGACGGAGATCCACGTACGAACTCAAGAACCGAACGGAAGCGCGCCGATTCACCGACGCACGTGCACGACCACGCACCAACCCTGGTGCCTATCGATGCTCGCGGCCCACTCGCACGCACGAGGTGGCGCCATACTCGATGCAGATGGTTTCGTACCAGGGAATCTCATCGAAGGTGCCGTAGTCGTCCGTCAGCTCTTCGCCAGCGGCAATGTCGCGCCGCGCGTATGACGACACGCCATCGCCAGTGCCATCCGGATGATTGCCCGTGTTGTGGTCTGGAGCGTGGTTCCAAACCTTGCCATCGTCCAAGATCTCGATGACGCACGGAGGGTCATCGACACATGCCGATCTGTACGAGTACACGTGCTCAAGGAGATCGAGCGCGTCGTCGGCGCTCATACCAGCCAAACGCTTGCGCAGTGACGCCTCATCGTGCTCAAGAACGTTAACGCCGACCTCATATCGCCACACTCGCGTGCCACGGGCAATCGGAGCGGTGGCAAAGATGCCCCGGCCCGCGATGAGTGAGAAACGTAGCTCGTACGGCACCTGCGAGCAGGTGGACAGTCAGTTAGCGCCGTGGGAAGCCGCTCGGTGCGATCCCGAACGTCGAAACGTACCTCGAAGCAGGATTGCGCTGCAAGCTTCATGGGCTCTTTGGCCGGTGGCGCGTCCATCATGGCATTTGTCTTAGCCGCCTCCTTGGCGAGCAGAATGTCGCGGATGCCCAGGATGGGGTCGGCGGGGCGCGTTCGCAGCACCTCGCACACCGCCGAGGCCAAAGCTGCCTGGACGCCATGCGTTGCAAGGTACTCGCGCGACATTGATACACGCGAAGCCGCGTCGGAGTACCCGACCTTCCCCAAAAGGAATGTTTCACGTGTCAGTACTCAGCATTGTGGGCTTTTCGATTACGATTTATCGTTTTTCGACAGCCGACCGCCTTCTGATACGATACTGATGAGTGAAGATCGTAAGGTCACCAGAGGTTGAACACTTGAACTTGATTACTTGAAGGGAATCATCTCTCAAGTCTCATCATCTCATATCGTTCGTCAAGCGAAGGCGGCCTACCATCAAGGCGCAAGTAGGTCCAGGAGTTTCACCGTCAGCGTGCCAGGGACCCTATTAATTAGGTGTGCTAGGACGTAGAGGGAGCTAGGTTAAGGTTCATAACGCTTAACCTTAACAGGTGTGCTGATACAGGATACATCACGTGATCGTGAACAAGCGACGACGGCATACAAGATAGTAGTCCCGTCGTGTACCCTAAAGCTTGATCTCAATGTCGTGCGGTGTCGAATGAGTGACTATATATCGGAGCGGGGGTCGGGGATTTGTCGGGGATCCTCAGGTCGTTCCGTCTGTGTCATTGTACGTCGTAGACTCTAGCAGACCCGTGGGTGGTGGGGTAAATCGCTACCGCGATCCTCCGTGCTCTGAGACTGGGGTCTCGACTCGCATGTGCTTAGTTGTTGCTCAGGTCGGTATCGATCAGCCCAAAGTAGATCCAGACGGAGCACACGCCACCCGGGTAGGCGATCGCCTTGACGGCGACGACGAACTCGACGCCATCATCCTGATTCTTATGATAGGTGGTGGATCCGAGCAGATGCTTTCGGATCTTCTTCGAGTCCTCGTACGCGTAATTGAAGGCGCGCGCCTGCAGCGTCGAGCCGCCGGGTAATCTCGTCTTCACCTCGCGTTCCCATGAGGAGAGCTTCTCGAGAGCTTTCTCGTCGCCCACGCGCTTCAGCTCCTGCAGCTCGAGGCGATCAGAGGCATTCAGCGGCGATCAGCGGCATTCAGAGGCGATCAGAGGCGATCAGAGGCACTCAGAGGCCATCAAGGGGCACATCACCTGCAGCTCGAGCCCCTTGATCAGGCTCTGTACGAGCTCGGGAGACTTGTTGATCGTCGTCTTGAGCGCCGGCCCGCGCTGCAGCTTGATCTGGGTCTCGAGCTCGCCTAAGATCTGCGCCTCGAGATTACGAAGCCGATCGGGCGCGACCTTCGGTGGGAGGCGCAGCGGTGTGTAAAAGGGGACGGGCAGCCCCAGATTCTGCTCCCGCTTCTCGACGAAGCACTCCCACTGCGAATCGGACTCGGCTGGTAGGTCATACTCAAGGAGCGCTGGGTCGCACATTCGCACGAGCTCGTCGCGTTTGGAGACCCACAGCTGCCTGTGATTGAAGATGCACTCGAGCGTCGCATACGGCAAGTCAACCTTGGGCAGCGCGAGCTCATCGTAGAGATTACGACGGCGAGCTGCGGTCGTGGCGCCGCCGCCATCGCCGCCGCCGCTCGCCTCCTCCTCCTCCTCCTCCTCGTTGTCAAAGACCCCCGCACCAGGGCGGCTGTGCGCCTTCATCTCGGCAAGCTCGTCGTCATCAAAGTAGATGATCTCGCCCAGATCTCCCTCGATCTCGTCACGGTTCAGGAGCTCGTCCATCATCACGTCCATGATGTCCGCCTCGCCCGCATCCAGAAGGTACTGATCTGTCTTGTAGTTATCGAGCGCGCCGCCGTCGCCACTCTTGCCGCCTCTCTTGCCACCGCCCGGGCCGCCACTCCTGCCACCAGCGCCGCTGCTAGGTACGATCGCTCCAGCGCCACCGTCGCCGAGGTTGATCAACTCGACCTGCTGCGGCGCAGCGCCCGTGCCCTCGCCCTTCTTCTTTTTCGTCTTTCTGCCCGCGTCGTCTGCGGCCACCACGGCTGCAGCAGCCGCTGCACTGCCGCCCTCCGCGCCCGGGGTCGCACTCGCCTCTGCCGCGCGCGCGAGCCCAGCCCGTTTGAGTCGCTCGTCCTCATCCAACGGTGGGTGCCAACGGTTACGAAGCACGCGCATCGTGCCGTTGGACGATTCCCACATGCACACCGAGCCGTCGTCTTGGCGTGTGAGCACCCAGACGTGGCGCTTCTCGCCGAGGATGGCTCCCTTGGAGCGCCCGACGCACACATACGCATCCTCTCCAAGCCCAAGGAAAAGGTTGCACATGAGGAGCGAATGGTCTTCGTAATCGCCCTTGCGCATCTCGAGGAAGAAAGGAGGCGCCTGCCACACGTCCTTTCGCGTCTCCTTTTTGAACGTGTCCGTGTCGGCTGACCAGGTGATACAGCGCACCATGCGCGCCACTTGCATCTTCGTCTTCATCTCCGACGGCGGCTGTGTGGGCGTGAGGTACTCGCACAACAGATGAACGGACTCATCCTGGTCCTCAGCCGATACGAGCCGCCGGATGTCCTGCGCGCGCAATCAGATCGCAATCCGATCGCAATCAGAGGCCATTCAGAGTCACTCAGAGTCACTCACGCACCTGCGGGCGCATCTCGAAGCCTGGATCGTCGCGAGAGAGTTCTAGCTTCAAATGGTCGCGCAGCTGGAACTGGATCGCGCTCGGGATGGCGCGCCAGAACGACTTGACGCGGTTGGCCCACACCTGATGAAGAGACAATCACAGTCAGCAATCACATGCAATCAGGTGCACTCCGAGCTCCCCATACCTCGCCGAGCTCCTTGACAGTAAGCAATCACATGCAATCAGGTGCACTCCGAGCTCCCCATACCTCGCCGAGCTCCTTGACAGTGCGCTCCGCGGATTCCTCGAGCACAATGTCCTGCGGCAGGTCCGGGCAGAAGTAGAGCTCGAGGTCGATCGTGGATGAGATCTTATTCCCAGGCAGGACGAGCGGCATCGCCTTCGCCTTGAAGACGCGCCCCTTGTGAAATCCCGCATGCTTGCCCGTCTCGTTCTCGACCTTCGCGTGCTCTGCGGACGTGATCTTATGCAGTGGGATTTCGCACGAGCCGAGCAGGTCGTGCCCCGCGGCGTCCTGGTCGAAGACCCGCACCTGTGGGAAAGTTGAGGCGCCGTAATGAGCACGTTCATGCTGCACTCCCATGCACTCATATGTTCTCATATGCACTCATATGCACTCATATGCACTCTCACACAATCACACGCAATCATACGCACCGAGATAGCTGGCTTGTCCATGAGCGATTGCAACGTGAGGGTGACCAACTTAAGAGGAAAGTAGAGCGTCTGGCGCCATTCGGGCTCGAGCGAGCGCAAGATCACCTGATGAGGGAGGCAATCGGCATGCACTCAGAGGCAATCAGCATGCATTCAGGCTCGAGCGAGCGCAAGATCACCTGATGAGGGAGGCAATCAGCATGCACTCAGAGGCACTCAGAGGGAATCAGCAAGCGCAGGATCACCTTCGTCTCCTGCTGCATCCCATCCCACTCGACGACGACGAAGGGGTCAGACGCGCCGTTGGGATCCGCCGGGATCAACTTTGAGGCCGAGTTGATCCGCACGGCGAGGAACGTGATGCCAGGCTTACGCTCGACGAGTATGCCTATCTGATGGTACTCTGGCGTCTTCCCTTCGAAGAGGATCTGGCCGTAGAGCCGCCCTGCCGGCACCGTCTTCTTAGGGTACTTGCCGCGCACCTGTGGGGAAGTGGAGGCGCCGCGGTGAGCACTTGCATGCCCGCCGGCACCGTCATCTTTGGGGACTTTGCCACTCACCTTGGGCTTGGAGGTGTCTGGTTGGTCCAGCGCCAATCAAGGGCAATCAAGGGAGATCACACCTTGGGCTTGGAGGTGTCTGGTTGGTCCAGCGTGAGCTCGACTTCTACCTGCCCGTACCTGATGAGGGAGGCCATCAGGGGCGTTCAGAGCGCAATCAAGCGCCCAAGCAATGGTCATCAAGCGCAATCAAGAGCTCTCCAGGTGCAATCTGGGGCGATCCACTTACTCGAGCAGCCCGCTCAGGGGCACGTCAGCTTGACCGATGAGGTCGTCCGACGAGAAAAAGTCCCAGTCATGCACCTGTGTGTGGTGTGAACGGCGCCGTGGTGAGCACGCGCATGCAGCGAGGATCCTTAACTGTGGGATTCGAAGAAGCCCCAATCAGGGGCAATCACGTACCCGGATGCGCAGCAGCTCGTTCTCGAGCTCCGATCTCGTGCCGAGATACGCCAGTGGATTGCGCGCCTCATCAAACGTCGGGTTGAGCGTGTTGGCCTGCATATCCGTGCGTACCTAATTGCAATGAGGTGACGTTGAGCGGGCATGCAATGAGGTGAGAGGGGCAATTAGGGGAGGTGGCCGGGCATGCAATGAGGTGAGAGGGGCAATTAGGGGGGCTGGCCTGCATGTGCGTGCGTACCGTCCTCCCTGGTCAGCAGGTACGCATGCAATGAGGTGATAGGGGCAATTAGGGGCAATTAGGGGCAATCACGGTGCGTACCGTCCTCCCGAAATAGCCGCCATGACGCAGAATCTTGCACCCGGGGTGCGCGGGAGGGTCGATGGAGAAGACGATGTACGGATCGGACGTGGCCGCCATGTACCTGTGGGGACACGACGCTGTGGTGAGCACTTGCATGCAAGGCGGGTCATCAGGTGGCAATCAGCGTACTCCTTCGGATCGAAAGTGCGCTTCGCTTCTGCTTTCTTAGCCTTGTCCAGGCGCTCCTCCTCGCGAGCGTCTTGCTGCTTCCTGAGGCGTCGCAGGCGTTTCATCTCTCTTTGGAGTTGCTCCTCCTTCTGGTCCGCGTCGCGCTGCTTCTGCAGCTCCACTCGCTCCTGGAACGAGAGCTTGCCCTTCTTCTTGGCTCCGTCGCCGCCGCCACCGCCAGACTTGCCGCCTATCCCAAGGGCCGCGAGCCAGCCGCGCTTGGGCGGCTGCGACGGCGACGCACCGTCGTTCAGAGCGTCGCTCTGGGGCCCCGTGACCAGTTTCTGGTGGTCGTGCTCGCCGCCGCCGCCGCTCGTGGTTTCGTCAGAGGCGCCCGCGCCGGCGCCCGTCTCGCCCGCCGGAGCGTTTGCTGTCGCGCCCGTGCCCCCACCGTCCTCTGGTGGGGGCAAGTACCTGCCTCCGGACTGCGCGGCGCGTTGCTTGTCGATCCGCATGCGACGATTGCGTTCCTGAGGAGGTCATCAGCAAGGTCATCAGCGAGGTCATCAGCGAGGTCATCCCCGGATCCGCATTCGGCGGCTGCGCACCTTTTGCTTGCGCTTCAGCTCGAGCCGCTGCTTGAACGCCTCGCGCGCCGCCTCGATCTTCGCCTTCCGCTTGGACTCTAAATCCTCGCTCTTGGCCGAGCGCTTCTTCTTCTTGGGCGTATCCGCGGCGATCAGCCCGACGCCCTTCCACAGCACGAATCGTAATTGAAAGACGAAGAGCTCTTCGAAGTAGACGACAAACGAGATGCGGAAGAGAGCGCCGCCGGACTTGGCGCTACCGCTGCCGCCGCCGTCCTTCTTCTCGTCCTTCAGGACAAACTCCTGCATCACCGAGCCCTGGGCAAGCTGCAGGAGAGAGAGCTTCTCGCCGCATCGCTTCTTGCCCTTCTTCGCCGTGAAGCTCTGGAACACCTGTGGGGGGCGACGGGGGCTCGCGCCGTGGTGAGCGCATGCACGCCATCGTGGGGACCGTGCCGACGGCTCACCTCGATCTCGATCTCCTCCATCTCGAGATCGACGTACGAGCCCATCCAGTACACGGGGACGCCGTATCCGAACTCGTTCTTGAAGTAGTGCGGCGGGTCGTTCACGTCGATGCGCGGACAGGCGGGCGTCTTGAACTGCGCCCCTTTCTTCGTTCCGCTCTTGACGAGACCCTTGCCGGGCACCTGTGGAAAGTGGAGGCGCCGTGGTGAGCACTGGCATGCTGGCCGGCACCGTCATCTTGACGAGAGCCAAATGCCGGGCACCTCTCGCTCCGTGTAGTCGCCGCCGACCATGATGCGCAGGTAGGAGCTGAGCCTCTCCTGGGTGAGCGCCTCGAGCTTGATCGCCTTCATCCGGAACTGGAAGACGCGCTTCGTCGTGTCCGGGTTCTTCTGCAGTAGCCGCTGGTACTTTTCACGCTTGGCTGCCAACCGCGATGACTCCTTCGCCTCTTCACGGTTGCCCTTCTCTTTCTCGATGTCATCCCTCTTCTTCTTGGCCTCGGCAAGCTCCTTGTTCTTCTGCTCCGTGGCCGCCCGCCTCTCCTCCTTCTCCTTCTCCGATTCCTTGGCGAACGGGTTGAGCTTCGTCAAGAATGATAATCGACCCTTAGGTTCCTTTTTCGGGGTGTCGCCAACGCCGCCTGCAGCGCCGTCGCCGCCACTGGCCGCCACGCCCGCATCGCCGCCATCCGCCATCGCTGACTCGCTTTTCCGAGGACTACTTTTCGCACTGCTCGCGCCGCAGCCCGCGAAGGAGAACGAGAAGGTGCGCCATCTTTGCCCCACGCTTAGAAAGGCAACGCGCTGCAATGAGCATTCACGTTCACAGGCAGCTGGGGCTGGTTGCCCACTGTGCACAAAACATGCCACACGTACAATAGTAAGCCACATCGGGACAAGACACCCATGAAGACCGACCGGCGCTTCACCGGACGTTCCACCCGTGACCCGACCTACATACAGACCTTTCGATCTGCGGTTCTTCCTCCCTCATCGAACTCTCTGTCCGTACCAGATCCGTGCTGCGCCGTGTGCTACACGCGGCCAACACCAACTCCACCCGCCGTTGGCATGAGGAACGTACCCCATGGCAGCTTGTTCAGCTTCACGTCCTCGGGCCGGCGCATGATGGCAAGGGATGGCCTCCTCCGCAACCCAGAAGTGGGCGACACGGGCGGCTCCTTGAAAAAAACGGAGAGCCGCTGCTGCTCGAGCCGCTGCCGTCGTTCTGCGGCGGCCTTGAGAATGTCAGCGAAAGCGTCGACCAGAGTTGGTGATCCGCAGACCAGTTTGATGAATTCATCCATGTCGAGGGTCCCGCTCCCATCGGTGTCGGCCGCGGCGAACAGTGCACGCGCGTGGGCCTCGTCGAGCTTTGTCTCGGCGACGGCGTAGAGAAACTCCTCTACGTCGATCTCTCCACTAGCGTCCAGATCTGCCGAGCGAAAACACGTGAGTATCGAACTGCCGTGCTGCGACTTAATGCTGGCCGCCCACTTGCCGCGCATCAAATCGGCAATCTGGGGTCCCACAACCGCTAACATGGCAGCCAACTGCGGCGCAGTCGTTCGGAAGTAGAGTTTGAGAACCAAGGCGAACGCTTTTCGGATTTCCTCGGGCGACTCCCACGAAGTTGGCTGGCCGAGGCCTGGAAAGTGCTGGATGATGTTGCTGCTTCTAGGATCGACGCGCCCCTCCCGGATAGCGTTCGGCCGCGTTGCGGCGAAGGCGCCGAAGAGCTGCTTCACGTCGTACTGCAGGTGCATTGGGATGTCCTGAAGGGCGTCTGGGCCTTGCGCGGCTGTCCGCAGCGACTTGGTCGGCGCAACTCCTGAGCCCGAGCGACGCGTCTGCGTACCCTTCTGCTCCTGCTTCTTCTCGTCTGCAGGCGGTTGCTCTTCCTCGTCAAACAAGGATTTCACCTCGAAAATGGCTTTGGACTGCACGGCCAGGTTTGTGAAGCCCTCGTCCGACCAAGACGGAGCGATTAGGTGTGGCTGACTTGTGGCGCTCACGGCCGGCAGCAGGCGCACCGGCGCATCTTTTTGGGATTGCTTACCCTTCATTGGTGATTTGATAATTTCAATCGCGTTGCTGAGTCGAAATGCCCCACGGCCCTTCAGTGGTGATTTGATCAGCTCGATTGCGCTGCTGCTGCGTGCGATGACATTGTCGAGCAGCTTTCCGAGTGGCCGCCGCTGCTGGCCCTGCGCGGCGCGGCGTCTGAGGAAAGCAGTTGGTGACATGAATCCACTGCTTGAGCGGCGCAGCTCGCGCTCAAATTCGTTGTGGTCGATCGACATCGAGGCGTCTTGTCGGGGCAGAGGGCGGTCGGTCGCGCGCACGGCAGGAGGCGTCGCCCCCAAAACGTGCCTGGAGAGATGAAAAGGCGAGCTCCGACCATCCATTTTAAGACCGCGTTTGGTGTGCTCGTCGTGTGAGTATACAACGCACCAGACGGGTTTAGTTGAGGGTCGAGGATCGAGACTCCTAATGTCACACTCGCTTTCGTTCTGTTCGTCCTTGAAAATAGCGAGCATCCCTGCGAGAGGAGAGGAGAGTCCGCCGCTGGTGCAGGGACGGCAGCGTAAAGATGAACCTTCCACCGCCGCCACCACCACCGGACTCACACCGGCAAACGAATTCGCACGAGGCCGCAGCGGCGACGACGAGCAGCAAGGTGCTCGGAGGCGCAGCCGTTGCCGGAGGTGTCGTCGGGCTGGCATTGGTGGGTCCGTTGGCAGGGCTGGTTGCTGCGGGAGCGGCAGCGTACGCAGCAACTCGGAGCGATGAGGTAGGCCAGGTGGCGCAGGCGACGGGCAAGGCGACGGTGGCGATTGGTGACAAGGCCGCTGCGCTTGATCGTGAGCACCACATAAGTGAAAAAGCCAAGAAGGCGGCGGCGGACGCTGCAAAGGCTGCGCAGGACTTCAATGAGAAGCACGACGTGACCGGCAAGGCGCTGCGCGGCATGACGGTCGGCATGAACTGGATCGCGGAAAAGGCTGGAGGTAGCTCTTCGAAGTGAGGGAATCCGTGCCTATTATCAGCGCGACCAGCGGGATGAGATGGACTCGACACTCGAGGTACGCGAGCACGCCGCGCTCGCACCCGGCCTTTTACGGCATGACCCTCGTGGGCGCGGGCGCCCACCATACAACACACCATGCGGAGCTCCACGGGTGATTGCAGTGAGAACCGTTGCTTTTGTTCGACTGTGCTGTTGTGCGGTCAGAGCGTCCAAGCAGCATGCGGCTGGCACAACAAGGCGGGGCGTGGCGCACGCACCGTAGCGCGACTCGCGGATGGCGGTTTGAGGCCGTTGCGAGAGGGCTCTGGGCTGTGCGAACGTCCCTCCTCCCTCGTCCGCGCTGTGTAACGTCCGCACGGCATCCCTTTGGGGCTTCGGCGTGCGGCGTGCGTCTGCGCGGTTGGGTGTCCTCTCGCTCCGACCTCCGTGGACCGTGCGCGCGGTCGTCTTGGCCGTTCGTGCCGTCTACCGCTCCAGCCCCTCCACGTACTCGAGCCGAATTTTTCCTAAACGATACCCGCTGCGTAGGTACGCACCCGGTACACTTGCGCGTATACGCACCCACCTGCGTATACCGCGACCAAAACTAAAAATACGCGCACCCGCTGGCGCTGCGTATACACATCCAAGTTCCAACGATCCAACCTCGCATGTATACGCACCCACCTGTGCGCGTATACGCCCCCGGGTGTGCGTGAACCCGCATGGTGCGTATACGCACCCACCGCCGCATCTATACGCATATGCGCAAACGCAGCGCGCGGTGCGTATACACGCACCCGCGTATGCACCCGACGCTGCGTATACGCCGGAACGCGACGAACGTCATGTAACAACATGCGCACGGGATCGGGGGAGGCGGGAGTGACACACCACATCTCGTCCAGTGAGCGACCATCTCACCACATCTCGTCCAGTGAGCGTCACTATCACGTACTTTGGCAAGGCTCGTGCGGGAGGCGCCGTTGAGCACCGTCCTGAGCGTCACCAGACCCCCCCCTGAGAGCCTCCAGATCCCTCGTAGAGTCACCCCAGCTCGGAAAGCGCCGTCCTGAGCGCACGCACGTACACGTCTCTCACTTAAGGATCTCGTTGAGCGCCGTGTTGAGCGGCGACAGGTCGTCGAGGGCGGAGGCCGCGAGCGACAACGAGCGAAAGTCCCCGAACCCCCGCCGCTCCCATCCTATATCGTCGTCTTGATCGTCGTCATCTTCCGAATCGTCGTTGATGAAGGAGCTCAACGAGCTGCCGCTCATGGAGCCGCCCCCGGTTTCCTCATCGAGCTCGTCCTCGTTCTTGCCAGGGCCGTGGCCCGCCCCATGATGGTTTGACCTCTCCTCTCCGCCATCAATCCACACCCCAACGGCAAACTGCTCGCGAGCTGCACGCGAGTTCTGCACAACTCGCACCGGGGCACCGGCCTGCTGCGCCTGCTGCGCCTGCTGCGCCTGCTGCGCCTGCTGCGCCTGCTGCG
>ERZ761574.1169-NODE-1169-length-17683-cov-69.975153_pt1 | contig 17683 bp, 8 predicted proteins | sample MGYA00374950_ERZ761574 | MGnify/ENA primary metagenome ERZ761574 (study PRJEB28895, sample SAMN07631631) | mixed culture metagenome | isolation source: Freshwater growth medium | place: USA: Seattle, Washington | collected 2016-10-03 ... | reverse complement strand
CCTACCAATGCGTCAGAACCTGTCCGGGAGCACGGGGATGGGGTGAGGCGTGGGCCGCGGGTGCGGTGCCATCTTCGTGCACAGAAATGGCCTTAGAAATGGCACCGCATGTGGTAGGGTGTGCAGAGACTCGAGAGAGCCGTACGTGCCATGTCTGTGGGGCTCTCGATTGCGCGGCACAATCATCAGCCGTTCCGATTACGGTAGGGTATATGTCTTTGCAAGTTATACTTGTGGGGTGGGGCCCTTTGGAGAGCGCTCGACACGCGGCGCCGGCGGTCGCCAGACCCTACGGACGCCTTGGCCCATCGGAACAGCCCTCGCGCGGGCCCCCGATCGCTCCCGTCGTCGGCCTGGAGCCGTGTTGCTTTGCCGTACTGTAGACTTCCTGAAAAAGGCACGAAGTTGAAGCCCTGGGGCGCCGCGATGATCAAGAACAAGACGATGGGGATGATGCCCCGACTCGGGGCTATCCAATGGTGCCGGTTGCGCCGAGATCTGCCCTCCCGATCGCTCGCGCCAGCGATGGGCACCAAAGGAGGCGGAAAGGCGACCGCCATTTTGAATTTGACTTGACTTGACTTGACTTGACTTGACTTGACTTGTTCCAGGCCAGCCGCGCGATTGTCGCCCCCCTCTACGCGCCGCCGCATGGCGCTCCTCCTCGCTGCGGCCGCCACACGCCTAGCTCCGTCCGCGCGCATAGCGATGGCTGCGGCCGTCACACGACACGCTCCGTCCGCGCGCATGGCGATGACGGGTGCTGCGATTGGCGCTACCACCGCGCCCATGGGACGCTCTCAACCGCTTATGTCGGCAAGCGAACACGTGCCAAACGTGTTGTTCATCGAGTGTGGCTTCGGATGTGACCAGCACGGCCAGACGGCGACCAAAGCTGCCGTTCGCGCCTGTCGCAACGCAATTGAGTTCAACTCCATTCCAAGCATCGGCAAGCTGGTGCCCGGTGGCTACGCGAATATGAAGCTCGATGTGCAGCTCGGCGTTCCTGCATCATACTTGACAGACGTGGACGAGGCCACAGTGCGCGCCGTGTTCCCATATGGCCAAGTCCAGATTCGGATGGAGGCGGGCGGACTACTTGCCGACAGCGGCATCGCGCTCGAGAGAATGGGCGACAAGAATCAAGATATGATCATTTGTGTTGCCTGCGTGACCGTTGGCTATTAGTGTCGCACGCCGTCGATTGAGATGTTGGTCATCTCAATCAGAGTACAACTGGTCTAGTACGTCCCACAGCATGGTCCAATTCCATGATTCGTACTATTCGTAGCCCTATCGGCATCGCGATGCGATTTGGCCGACTTTCTGAACAGCTGCCGACGTCACGAAGACGAGCGTCCAGTCGGATGCCTCGAGCGGTTGCAGTGGTGGAGGCATAAGGGGCTTGAAGAAGGGCGTCGACCGATTTTTGAGAAAAGGAGTTGGCAATCGCGAAAGTAAGGAGTGGTGATCACTGATGACTGAGAAGTGGTGATCCGACGCCCCGCCGACGACCGAGGCGGGTTGGCAGCGGCGATGTTCGATGATGAGCATTGAGAATCGAGGCGCTGCCGCGCGGGCAGCCGATAATTTTGTGTGAGAGCTCGCGCGCCAGCGGCGCCAAGAGCGAAGTGGCTTCCGCCGTCATGCCCCACAAGGGTTTGACATCCACAAGCGCGGCCGGCCGACGCAATACGCATAGCGAAAAGTGGTCAGCTCTGAAAAGTCCACAGCCTCTCTAATCTTGTGCGTGGCTGCGACCGTTTTAGAGTGGGGATATTAACAGCCAAGGAGTTCACACCTCCATCTCTTTGTTTTACTTTATGTCAATCGATGTCGATTCGTGCGACGGTGGGCTGTGCCTCCGCATCGCGCACGGTTCGGCCTTCGCGTGCTCCGCGTGGATGTGGACACCCGCTCATGAGCGTCGAGGACAGAATGCACGCTCCGTGCGACAAGAGGTGGCAGCGGTGTTTAGCTCTGTGCTGCCTGCTGCGGTGATGAGCATCGTGGAGAGCGCAGACAGAGCACTGCTCGAGACGGAAGAGAGCCCATCGGCCGCCGTTGCCATGGCCATCTCTAACCATCCTAACCTTCGTGCAGCCTGGCGCGAGATATTGAGCACTTACGGCACGCTCGAGGCGGCGGACGACCTCGATGATGACGATGAGACATTAGTTGTGACAGTGCGACTCGACGATGAGATCCAAGATGATCCGTCTCGACCAGATGCCGCGGCACCCACTGGTGACATGTCCGCGGAGTCCGTCGGTGGTGGATGCGGCACCGAGGTCGCGCCACTCCGCGTCGGCCGCTACCACTACGGAGCCAAGACACCACCAAAGGCCACGCTTCGAATTCTCGAGCGAGATGCTCGAGTTCCGACGGCAGAGCTCAGAGACTTGGGTGGGCTGAGCGCGTGCGCCGCCGGCGATATGTCACAGCTGCGTGCGTTGATTGCCGCCGGTTGGCCAGCGCCGCACGCCGTTGATAAGTTCGGCTCGACGGCGTTGATGTGGGCAGCCAGTTACGGGCGAGTCGAGGTCGCACGTCTCTTGATCGAAGAGGCTCGCGTGGCCGTCGATGCGCGCAACAAGGCGGGGCGCACGGCGCTCATGTTTGCGTGCAAGTACGCCAGCCAAGTCTCCGCGTGCTATGAGTTTGTGCGCTACCTGCTTCAAGAAGCCCGCGCGGATGTGACAGTGCGCATGAAAGACGACTCCGCCGCCTTCGACTGGGCCGTCTTCGGAGGGCATCGGCCCACGATGGAACTGCTCGCCGCCCACCCGGACGTGGACATCAATGGAATGAACCGATTCGGGTGCGCGGCCGTGCAGTGGGCGGCCGCCGCTGGCAACGTAGACACACTGCGCTGGCTCCATACTCATGGGTTAGAGCTTGGACATGTCAACGGGGCTAGCCACGGGGCAGTCGCCAAAGCGGCATGGAAGGGCCACTTACCTGCGCTCGAGTGGCTGCTCCTCGACCCATCTGGCCCGTGTCTGCGCTGGCAGTGTGCACTACGCGATCCCGATGGGCGGAACGTCGCCGAGTTGGCCGCTATGAACGGTATGCACGAGGCTGCAACGCTCCTCGCGCCGCTCGTCGTCGAGGCCGAGCGAGGAGGGAGAGCGTGTGCCTTGGAACCGCCCCGCTGCGCCGTCGACCAGCGCTGTGAATGAATTTAGGTCGATTTCTGAACTGACCTTTTCGCATTAAAGCGTGGCCGTGTATGCGCGGTGGCCGCTCTCTCTACCCCGCTCGGCACTCGCGCCATTCATGAGCAAGCAGGAAGATCTGATCGGCACCACCGTACAATTCCTGTTGTGCAGCCTGTGCGCCGTTGTTATCGGACTCTATGCCCTCGGGCCTCTAAATCACGCTGTCATGTTTTCGTGGCATCCAATCTTAATGACGACAGCCTGGATCGGCGTTGCACTTACCTCCGTTGCTGTGAAGCGACGCGGCGGGCGCACAAACACGCTCATCCACGCGCACAGCATGCTTGCCGTCATGTTTCTCACGCTCGGCGGCTATTATGCCATCCACACGCATAAGAATAACTTAGGAAAGCCTCACCTGCAGACGTACCATTCATGGACGGGCATCACCGTGATCGCTGGCGTGGCCATCGGCGCGGTCGGCTCAATGAGCGCTTTGCATCCTGACTTTGGTGCGTTGCGAACACATAAGGACGTTCGCCTCGCGCATAAGCTCTTCTTTCGTGGAATCACAATGCTGGCCTTCGTGACCATCCTGTCCGGCTGGTACAAGCTAACCAAAGAGCTACTCAGTACGGTGTTGCTCGCAGTATTGGAAGCGGGGATCGCCATGATGCTGCTCAGGCCCACAGCGCCGGCACCACCAAAGGCTAACACCGCAGTTTGATCATGGTTCTGCAGCTGGCACGCGCGCTCCGGCTTGCTGTCGTACTCTCGACATCGACTCGGTATCTCTTCTCAGGCGAGCCCGGGAGAGATCTGAGATGCGATCTGAGATGCGATATCTCCCCGGAGAGATCTGAGATGCGCCACCGAGACACAGATATCAGAGACCGGGCCAGGCGGAGAGGACATGCGACATGCTGACTCAGACACAACAAGTGCAACAGAAGTGTCAGGGTGGCCTCCTTCGCTCCTTGAGAGCCGCCTGCGCGCCTCGGCGGTCTTGTGGGTCCCCGCACGCCATGGTCCGCACTGCCTCCTTTGTCCTTACGATCTTTTAGAGGTGTAACGGAACCTTATTGAACGCAACGAGCATGCTAAGCAACGTACTCACCGTCACCCACGGTGCCCTCGCGCCATCGCATGGCATGCCATGGCGGTCTCTTCCGCTCTCTATCTGTGACAGTTAGCTAAACCTCAACACTTCGCTCGCGCCTTTTTCGTGTCGTCGACGATCTCCTCCTTCGCGTAGTCGAAGACGATCGTTGTGTCCGCCGCGAGCTCGAGCGCACGGTCGAGCCACAAGCGAGCTTCCGCCTTCTCGCCCTTCTTCAGGTACAGACGGCCGATCAGAGCCTTATTAGCCAGTGAGTACTGCTTGGGCGGCGTCGTCATGAACTCTTCGCTCTTGAGGAGCAGCCTGAGCGCATCCGCCTCCGAAAACTTGCGGAGGCCAGGCGAGAGCGAGCGCATCGACTGCGCCGCAATCCAGGGCAAGGCGGACGTGTGGAAGCCGAACGAGCCGAGAAGGTGGTATGCGTGCGGTTCGGTTGGCGCGAGCTCGACGGCACGATCCCAGCTCTGCACCATCGACGAGCACACGCGCGCCTGCCCGAGGCCACCCTCGAGAATCTTGGCGCGCACCTGGATGGTCTGCCCGTACCACACCCGTGCGTCCGAGCTCTGCGGGTCGAGCTCTATCGCGGCAGTCGCCTGATTCACCGCCTCGACCGCATACTCCTTGGCAGCGCTCGTTTGCTTGGCGAGCAGAGCGTTCTCTGCGAGGTACAGATTGCACGTCGCGAGCGCGACGCGTATCCGGGCGTCCTTCGACGCGGAGAATGGCCGGAGTACCTTCCACGCCAGCGCACTCTCAAACTTCTCATTGAGAGCGACCGCCTGCTCCAGCGCTTCCGTCTCGGGGCTCTTCGTTGTTGCGGCCGGCTGTGGAGGCGGTTCTGTCTCCGTCAGTGACGATTGTCCGGCCTGTACGAGCGGTTTGGACTCGCGTGTGGCCGCACGTGCCGCAGCGCGCGCATCAGCATCAGCGCGCAACTTGGCCGCCAAAGCAAACGATGTCGCATCATCGCCGTTGTCGTTGTGGAGCGCAGCGCGAGCAGCCGCTAGCGTGGCAGCCTTCGCCGCTGCCACCGCCTTCGCCGCATCGAGTGCGACAGCAGCCTTCACCACCGCCTCCGCCTTCGCCGCATCGAGTTCAGCTGCCGTAGCGGCTGTCAGGGCCGCTACTTTCTCCCTCTTAGCCATCGCATCATTCTTGGCCGCAGTGAGTTCGGCTGCTGCATCACTGTCGACGGGCGCCGGCAGAGCTTTGGGCGTTCCATACAGCGCACGCAGCTCGGCAACACGCGCGGCCGTGGGCCGAGGCTGGTTTCCTGAACCGCTTACTGCCATGGTTCCGCGGATGCGCGCCTGCTTGGTTGGTCGTGGTCCGGCCCAATTTGGGACATGTGGCAGACAGAATTCACGCCTCATCCGGACGTTCACGTTCACGTTAAATTGCCATCGCAAGACGCACAGCCACAGGTCCCGTGGAGACACAACGGAGTTTGCGGTGGTGCAGAAATTTTTTCGGCTGGAGCTCTAACTACATTTGTAAAGTGTGACAGCCCTAACACTAAGAGGTACAGCCGTGGCTGCGCTTATTCAAGCTGCCTCCGGCGCAGCTCCAGATTCACAGCTCTGCAAGCAAGCAAGCTGATTCTGCTGCTTGCTTGCTTGCTTCACAGCTCTGCCAAGACGGTTCGCCCGACCCTCTCGAAGTCACTCAGGTCGTTGTACACGGTGGAGGTGAGGCGCACCCAGGTCGAACCGCCAAAGCCGAAGACGGGCATGTAGTAATTGTACTTGTGGAACAGCGTGTAGCCAAAGCCAGCCGGGCAGTTGGCCTTGCACGGAAGCTCCACGTTGCACATGTTCGCCTGCACGTCGCTCGAGAAGCGTCGCGTGCCGCCCCACGTCTCGCTCAGATGCGCGCACGCAGCCTCGGCGAGGTTGTGTGTGTACTGCAGGATGGCCGCCTCGCCAAGCCACTCGCGCCACGCCAGCGCCGCACGCAGCGAGATGTAGCGCGTCACGTCGTCCGTCGTGCCCTGGTACATGAAATACTTTTCGAAGGGGGTTCCCACCCCACCCTCGTCAATAACGAGCGGGAAGAGGTACGGCTGCGCCTCGGCCCGCGCCCAGAGCACGCACACGCCGCGCGAGGTGTAGAGGTGCTTGTGGCCGTTGCCGACGTAAAAGTCTGCGCCGAGTGCGGGCACGTCCAGCGCGAGGTTGCCAGGGGCATGCGCGCCGTCGACGAGCGTGAGTGCGCCGGCCTTACGGCATGCGGCGGCGAGCTCCTTGATGGGCAGGATGATAGCAGGGATGGAGACGATGTGCGAGAACGAGCACAGACCGACGGTGCCACCCGCATAGTGCAGCGCTTCCTCCACGAGCGGCACGAGCAGTGCGGGGTTCGCCACGTCAAGGCCGAGATTCGTGGTGTTCACCTCGATGATCGGGTGCTGGAAGCTCGGCGACGCCGGCTCGCCAGGGTACGTGCCCGCCATGAAGGTCATGGCGGCCTTCACCTCGCCGTACGCGAGGTCCAGGTAGAGGATGCCCTTCTTCTCGAGAAAGGCGGGCACTGAGCGCAGCACGGCGTTGATGCCATGGCTCGCGTTGTCGACGATGTTCGTCTCGTTCATCGGCGCCTTGATGTATTTGGCTAGTTCCTTCCGCGTCTCGAGGAGCATGTTAATGTAGACCGAGTTGCCCGAGCTTGTCATATTGGAGCGAAACCAGAGGTCGGGGTTGGCTTCGGCTGTGAGAACGAGCTGCTCTGTGGCTTTGCGAACTTTGATTGGTGTGGAGCCGTACGAGCCTTGGTTTACGTTCGTGTAGGCGGGGTCAATATTGAACTCGGCGAGCATGGGATGGCCGAACGCGGGCGGCGTGGCCGATGTTTTCCACGACTGCACCGCGTCCCACCATGCGTTCGGATTAGTAGCACCGAGACAGTTGGCTGCCAACAGCGCCAACAACATGCGTACCCCCCCAACCAAATCGAGGTGTGAAATGGCTGTTAGTTCTCCTCACAATCGTTGTAGAGGATACATGTACATGTAGGGATCCTTCGGGGGCGCTTGCATGCATCCATTTGGCATGTTCGCGTCGTTCCTTTTGTTGGATGGTCGTTCGACCAAAAGCCGCAACTCCGAGCCCGACCTCCAACCCCCCCTTTGCCTCCACCTCGCCGGTTCTCTGTCCATCTCGCCGAAGAGCCTGGTGAACCGCTCACGCTGGCAATCCAGTTGACCCTCAAGCGAAACCATCAATACATGGTCGAGAATCGCACGGGAGGACCTGGTGAGAGCAGCGGCCGCAGTGCTGCTTACCTGCAGAAGCTGAGGGTTGGAGCCAAGCATGTGATACAGGTCGACTCTGTTTTGAGCTCCCTCGCCACGATAACGACCGCAAGAGAAGCTTACCGGAGAGAACTCGAGGCGGTGCAGAGCTCGACCGTCGTGGTCCACGTGCAGACCAAGGCCGAGCTGGAGAAGCTTGAGCTGTGGCAGCAAGGAGATGCATCGCTGGCGACCAAAGAGAAGATGATCGAGCGTCAGAAGCTTCGATACGATCGTCGCGTTCTCGAGATGCTGCAGCAGTTTTGGGAAGCCGCCCTGCGCTCGGTGCAATCTGCGGGCGACGAGCGCGCAGACTCGCTTGATCAGAAAGGGCACGCCGTCATGCTCCGGCGCGTCTACCGCGTGATGATCAAGGATTATAAGCCGGACGAGGCCGAGGAGGCCATCGCCAAGGACTGGGAGCATGACACACGGGGCGCCACTTCGCTCAGCCGCAAGCGTTTCATGGACTCATTCTTCGAGCTGGCCGACCTTTGGACAAACAGCATCTCCTCCTTTGAATACGTGGCCTTCCTGCAAGGGTTGTTTTCGCAGATGACCATGTCGGTCGATGGGCGCACGTACTTTTGGAAGGACGAGAGCGAGTGCCAATTTGATGAAGACACGTTTGGAGGGGAGGAGGCGGACGACAGCGAAGGCGGCGAGCACGGGCCAGGCGGCGTGCATGGAGGAGGCAGCGACGGTGGCGGCGACGGTGGCGGCGACGGTGGCGGCGACGGTGGCGGCGACGGCATCGGTCGGGACGATGGCGGGGACGGAGACGGCGGCGGAGACGGCGGCGGCGGCGGCGATGACGGCGACAGTGGACAGTCTCGGCAGGCGGCTACAGAGAAGGTGAAGAAGAAACAAGAGGTCCAGGCGTCCGAGCAAGCGTCCGCACGCAAGATACAGGCGCATTTGCGTGGGAAGAAGGCAAAGAAGGAGGCGACCGAGCGCAAGGACGCAGTGTTGGCCGTCCACAAGGCGGGCCGGAAGCGGCGCATGAGTAAAGGCCTCAAGCTCGCAGGATCGGATCGACGATCGCCGCACTCGCCTCGCGAGGGCGGCACCCCAGGTAGGCGTGGCCAAATTCAGCGTTGGGCGATCCGCGGTGCGCTGCTGCCTCGGGCGCAAGAGATCTTTGACGGTCTGTCCGAGGCAGAGCAGGACTACATCGCGCACCTTGCTGAGCCCTACCGCGAGGCCGCCGTGTTCAGACTCAAAGAGCGTCGGGGCAAGTTCGTCGGCCTCCAGCCGGGCGACTTGGTGCATGCGGAGCGCGTGGCTGGCACCGGCCAGTTCGAGCCTGCGACGGTCCTCGCCGTCGACCGAGAGGCACTCACGATGGACCTCAAGTTCTCTGAGGTCTTGACCAGCGCGCGGCCGCTTGGCGTGCTTTGGGAGGAGGTTGGTGCCGTGCCGCCCGCGGATGGGGAGGAGCTCGCCGATGAGAAGCTCGCAGCGGCGATACTGCGCCAGGCATCTTTGCATTCTGCAAGCCGTGCCCGGAGTGTGAGAATCGCTTTCACAGTGGAGGAGCTCGAAACCTTGGAGATGAAAGCACCACTGAGTGTGAACCACTTTGTACGGGTGGGCGATGTGTATTTCCGTCCCATCGCAGCCGAGGGCGATGTCAGCATGCGAATGGGCGTCTCCTACCACGAGATCGACACCATCGACGACTCCGTGAACGCCGCCGTCAGCTCGAGCCCTCACCGAACGCGTTCCTCCTCTCCCCGCGCCAAGTCAAACATGCCATGCCGCTCGCTTGAGGACGTCCCCTACCACCTGCGCGTGGACTTGAGCGCCGTAGGTGACCCGTTGATCGACCGCGTCACGGTGGGAATGGAGTTGGAGGCGCAACGCGATGGTCACAGCTGGGCCTACGAGCGCTGCGTCATCGTCGGCGTCGAGCGGGCGTCTGGGTTGCTGGCAGTGCGATTTGGCGACGGGCTCGTGCGTGAACGAGTGTTTCTCCGCGAGGTGCGCCCCTGTGACCCTCGCTCGGCTGGCATGCCTGGGAGCGTGCTGCCGCCGATCACGCCTCGCTCCGCGGTCAGTGGTGAGGAAAGCACTCCTCCTTGGCTTGCAAGCGTGAGCCCCCGCGGCCGCCTGGCGGACAATGTCCCGCGGTCCTTTGAGAGCAACAACAGCCCGCCCCTGGCCACACGCGAGATGGCGCCCCATGGCCCCCCCCATGCCCTCCCCCCCCTAGACACGAGCGAGGCTCTTCCCCCCAGGCCCGCCCAGTGTCCCCCGGGGGGAGACCCCCTCGACAGTTCAGGGCACTACGCGGCGCGTGCAACACGCGCCGGCGCTCTGGGTCTACCGGTAAGCCCTCGGCGCGTCCCCCCAACTGCCGTGATGCAAAGGACCAAAGCTCGCTCCCTCTTGATGGAGCGCTCGGGGCTCGCCTACCCGTCCCCGCGTGGCAGACTCTCTCCCCCCCTCAACCCCGTGCCCCAAGGCACTCCTGGTTCTGGAAGGCTCTCGAAGGCCGTTGGCGGGCTCCTCCTCCCGCCGTCCCCATCCCACACGCCCGCGAGCGCCCGCCCGGTGGACCCTGAGAGATGGCACCGGACCGTCCACCGATCCTATTATGGACTGATCGCTGCCATTCCAGCTGAGCGTGAGCGTCACAACGCCGTCGAGCCGCCCGCGAGGCATAGCGACTCCGATGGGCCAACACGGCGAGAGCGCTACCACGCGGCTTTCCTCGCATCCCAGCACCAGCCCGACGCGTGGCATGCGGGGCTCTTCGCGATGCTCTCGGAGGAGCGCATGCGACAGCTTGACGAGCTCGAGGACCGCGTGCGTTCGGAGCGCGCCCTGATGCGAAGGAATATGGGGGAGTACACGCACCGCAGAGGGAACCCGATGTACGAGCGGTGCATCGAAGTGCAGCACCGGCCGCCGTCTCCTATCCGCGCGCCGTCTCCTATCCGCGCGCCGTCACCGCTGCCAACAGCGGTCTCGCGGCTCATCGCGCGTGTGCAGCTAGCGCGAGGGCCCGCTGTCCCGAGTGCAACTTGTTTCGGACTGGCACCGATTACCGGTAGATGATCGCCGCACCTGGAGCGGCCTGATGTGCGATCAGCGATGTCGTTTCGGCGCCGCCTGTGGCTGCGCGTAGTGTCGCCGCTTTGCCGATATTGACAGGTCATAGCCCTCGCTGAAACGCGCGAAAAGCAGCTCTGCGCTGCGTTCTTGGGAATACTGCGTCCACGCGAGAGACACACAGTGGCTCTCGTGCTTGGGGGTCCGGAGTGTGTGCGCGCGTTGTGTTGAACAGCAGCAGCACACATCTGTGCCCAGACTCACTTTCACAGGCGCAGGGGACACCCCCGGACAGCCCAGGTGGCACAGACAGGGGATACGGTCAGGAGCGTTCTTGGACGGGGGATGAGGTGTAGCAGGTACCGAAGCACACACGATAGTTCAGTTCAGTTCAGTTTCTTCGCGGTCCCCCCACGCTCACTCCACCACCGTCTCGACGGACGGCTCCGCTCCCCTCGGTCAACACAAGTACTGAGTACTCACTCGCTCGGGCTACTCAATTTCGCTAGTGAGGTCGGTCTCTCCTCCAGCACAGTGTGATCTCCGGTGCTCACGATAGTTTTTGATGAGACTTTAATCGCGTCTCGTGTACACTATTAAGATAAAGTTATAGAGATACTGCTAGCCGTTCGATCCGATCATCCGATACGTCATATTTCCCCAACCACATGCAAGAAACAACCCATGCTTCATGTACAAGTCATGTCCCCCGATGCAAGTACGACCCATTGATATGGAGCCAAATGCGTCATGCCGTTCATGTTCCACGCGTCCCTCACCATGACCGCTCCGCGTGCGCGCCTGCGTTCGGTTTGCGTGCCGTGCGTGTGTCCTATGCGTACTCCTCTTCCGCTGCTTCCCTCTTCTCGGCTCACTTGTTACGCCCTCGGCGCGACGTAGCACGGCTGACGCTCGAGCCGACCGATCCTATCATGTTGCTATGGAGCGGCCGAGATATGGACCGAGATATGATGCTGCCACCGACCGATCCTATCATGTTGCGGGTGGAGCGGCCGATGGCAGCAGCCACCTCGCCCGCTGAGAGCTTGCCGTCGCCGTCGGTGTCCATGTTGGCCTTGATGGCGGCCGCCTTGGCATCGGCCGCCTTCTTGGCGCCCATGCGGAGCTCCTTGAACGAGATCTGGCCGTCGCCGTCCGTGTCGAAGCCCAAGGTGAGCAGCCAACGGAAGAGGATCGTGAGAGTCACCCAGAAGAGAATCCAAATCGGCTCGATCACCGCGATCGTCCAGAGGACCGCGAAGCCCCAGCTGATCAACGCCACCCATAGTTCGTTGGGCGTGAGGACGAGCGTGGCGATCAAGGCGATGAACCCCATCAGCACGACAGCCGCGAGGTTGGCGACCCAGACCGTGGCGAGCGACATGGCCACCACGACGCGCTTGACGAAGGCGATGCGCGCGCGGCGGATGCCCTCAGCAAGCTCGGCCGCGGACACGTGCCCGTCGCCGTCCGTGTCGAGCGAGGCCCGAATCTCTTCTTGCCACTTGCTCAGCTTCATCGACGCCTTCCGTGCCGCCGCAGCCGCGCCCGCCGCCATCTCGGCTGCGCTCACCTTGCCGTCGCCGTCGGCGTCGAGGGCGGCAACGGCCTTCTTACGCACGCCCGCAAACGTGAGCGCCGCGGCCATCTCGGCGGCAGAGACCTTGCCGTCGCCGTCGGTGTCGATGACGGCGGTGGCCTTTTTCTCGAAGAACCGGACTCCGGCGAACAGGGCGCGCGTCGTGCCGGCCGCGAGCTCGGCCGCAGAGACCTTGCCGTCCCCGTCCGCATCGAGCGCCAGTTTGGTGCGCCTGGCGGCCTCGGCGGACCGAATCGAGGCGGCGCCGATGACGTCGCCCTCCTCGAGCGCCTCGCGCACACGCTTGGCCGCATCGGCGGCCTGCATCGCGTCGAGCTCGGCACGCGCGGCGGCCGCCTTGTTGTTCCCCTCGTAGACCATCTCGCTCGGCCGGCACACGTGGAGCACCATCTGCTCGCCCGCCTTTTCGATCATCCGCTGCAGCGCCCTCTCGGACTGTTGAGCGAGAAAGCCGTTCTTGAGCTTGGTACCGTTGAGCGAGAGTACGATGTCGCCCACACACAGGCGCATTCGGTCATCGTCGTCGATCATGTGCGCGTCCGAGATGGTCTCTAGACGAATGGTGCCGTCGCCTGGCGCGCCAAAGGAGACACCAAAGCGGCCGTGTGAGTTGCGCTTGAGAACGATCTCGATGTCCTCGGCGGCCTTGGCTTTGGCCCGGGCTGCCGCCTCCGCCTCCGCCTCCGCCAGCGCCTCCGCCTCCGCTTTGGCCAGCGCCTCCGCCTCCGCCTTCGCCTTCGCCTCTGCCTCCGCCTTGGCCTGCGCCGCGAGCTCCGCTGCAAGACGCTCCGCCGCAAGTCGCTCCCTCTCCTTCGCGGCGATCACATCAGGGCGCGCATTCCAGCGCGCCTCGGCATCCGCCTTGGCCTTGGCCAGCTTGCGCTCGGCGGCCGTCTCGGAGCGCGCGCCCTGCCCAGAGGAGGGACCCGCGAGATTTGAGCTCGGCAGATTTAAGCTCAGGAGATTTGAGCTCGAGACAGTTGAGCTCGTGAGCTGACGAGGGCCGCCGTCGGCCATACTAGGCTGCTGAAAGGAGAGGGAGCCCTGCAAGGGCGGGAGTGGCGGGACGCTACGGGGCGCGATCGGCGGCGTCGCGATCGGCGGCGGCGCGATTGGCGGCATCGCGGTTGGCGGCGATGCGGTCGCAGTCGCGGTCGCAGCGGTCGGCTGCGTCGCGATCGGCGGCGTGCGGGTACGGTTCATGGGCCGTGTTCTTCGGCCGCCGTGCAGCCGATCAACGTTCGTGATGCCCGTCCCGGCGCCCTCCGCTGCCGTAGGCGAGGGCGGCGAGGGAGGCGGCGACGCCTGCAGGCGGATCCCCTCCTCCTCTTCCACGGCGTTCCAAGCGAGGCTTGCCGGGGCGATGCCCGGGCGGGCGGGCATGGCCATCGAGCGGCTCGCGCGCGGCGAGGGGTCAAAGGCGTCGTCGAAGCCGCCATCGGAGTCGGCGGGCGAGCGCCGCTTCTCGAGCGTCGTCGCGACGCCTTCGGCCTCCTCGAGCGCGCCGGCCTCAGCGAGGGTCCCTATCGCAGGGGGCAGGCGCGTAGGCGCGGCGGAGCTGGGGCGCGCAAAGCCAGAGGCCGCAGGCGCGCCCATGCCACGCGCGGCGAAGCCGTCGGTCGAGCTCGGGCGTGAGTTGCGCCGCGATCCTGAGACCCATTGCTCGGGCGCGCACACAGTGGGCAAGCGTGCAGCCGAGCTCGGGCGTGACTTGCCAGACAGCACGATGCCACCATCGGAGGCTGTGCTGAAGCCGTCGTTGACGGAGCCGCAGTTAGCGATCGAGCGGCTCGAGATGAGACCGGAGCCGGGGCGCGTGTTCGCAGCGCTGCCCGGCCGGGCTGGACGCAAGTCCGGCTTCAGAGGCGGACTTGGGGCCTCGGGCTCCTTTTCGGCGAGCCCGGGCTGATCATCTGCGGCCACAGAGGGCAGAGTGCCCGTCGCCCATGCATCGACCCGCGCAGGCGGCGGGGGAGTCGCCTCCTCCACTGACTCCACTACGGAGGCCAGAAGTCTGCCTGGTGCCGTCGCTGCAAAAGGAGGCTCTTCGCCGGGCGCGCCTGAGCAGCACGAAGCTCGCCTGTGAATGGCGTCAACGGCCGCGTTCTTGGCCGAATCGGCCTCCTCATCATCAGAGACGCCACCAGGCGAGTACTCGCTCGGCGAGTCGTCCTCGATCTCCTTTTTGGCGCGCGCTGCCGCCGCGTCCGCCGCCGCCATGTGCGCTGCTTCCGGCGCCGGGAACACCTCAGCGGCCGCAGCAGGAGTGAGCGACACGAAGGCTCCTTGCGCGGGCTCCTCGGCGCTCTGCGGACGCGACAGGGGCAGCCCCGTTGCAGATGGCGGTAGCAACGCGCCACTCTCGGCGGCGCCCGTCGGCATGGCAGATTCGCGACTCGAGGGACGCGAGCCGTTGGGCACCATGCACGCCTCCACATCGCCTAGCGATGCACTGGTAGCCTCCGGCATGCCGGCTGCCTTGAGCTCGGGAGACTTGAGCTCGTGAGACTTGAGCTCGGGAGATTTGAGCTCGTGAGACTTGAGCTCGGGAAATTTGAGCTCGGGAGACTTGAGCTCGGGAGATTTGAGCTCGGGGGACTTGAGCTCGGGAGATTCAAAAGCCGCGCCAAGCGCATCAATCTTGCCCAGGGTGCGCTTGACCACCGGCGTGCGTGTAGGGATGTTGAGCAGCATACGAGACGCTTGCGGATCGAGGATGGCCTTGAGCGACGGGAGGGCGGCGGTGTTGGCAGACAGTGAGGGTCGGAGCGGCTTGGACCCGTCGCCGGTCGCACCGATTGTGATCGCGCCACCGAGGCCGCCACCGAGGCTGCCGCCGAGGCCACCACCGAGGCCGCCACCGAGGCCGCCACCGAGGCCACCACCGAGGCCACTACCGAGGCCGAGGCCGCCACCGAGGCCACCACCGAGGCCGAGGCCGCCACCGAGGCCACCACCGAGGCCACCACCGAGGTCACCACTACCAAGACCGATGCTGACGTCGCCACCCAGGCCGCCGAGCTGAGTGCTGAGCCCACGCAGCCAGCCGCGGCTTGTCTGCCAGATCTCAACCTCGTTGGCCTTCGAGGCCCCGATGGCGATAGCGGCGCCGTCGCGAATGAGCACCGGCGGTGGCGGCCCGAGCACCTCCACGAGGACGCCTTCCTTGGGCTCGCGCCAGTTGGCTTCGGCTGCTGCTGCGGCGGCGGCGGCGGCGTCATCGTCGGCGGCGGAGACGTCGTAATGGCTCTTCTTGAGGGCGCCTTCCTCCTTGCCCAGGTTGACGAAGCGGAACGTGTTGGCCGCGACCACCGTGGCGACGAGAGCACCGAGCGAGCTGAGGAAACCGACCCACACCGCCACGCCGACCTCGATCTTCGCAGGGTCGATACCGCCATTGTACTCGCCCCTTGGACGGGTGAGCACTGCGTTGTAGCTCGTAGGGAGCTCCCAGCCGTGCCGGATCGCCATGATCACGCACGCTGTGGTCAGCGACGCCACGAGCGACGTGGACACGAGCTGTATCGCTTGCAAGCGCGAGAGCATGTAGCCCGACGCATTCTCGCGCGCCGCCCACAGGCGCACGAGGGTGTGGTCGTGGCGCGCGCCGTGCCACGCGCGGACGAGGAAGCGCGAGAGGCGTGGGAAGGAGCGTGCGAACACACTGGCGATCGTTTTGTCGGGGAGATCCGAGAATGTGTTTGCAGTCTTCTCGGCAACGTTCACCTCGAGCTTCTCTCCCTTCTTTGGCCAGCGAACAGGCACCTTGGGGCCCGGCTCTGCTAGGCGGTCGCCTGCCAAATTCGGGTGGTCAGGGCCGTCGGTGACTGGCGAGGGCATGACTTTGCGCGAGTTGATCTTGCGGAAGGCAAAGCGCGAGCGCGCCGGCTTCTGGGGGGATGCGTCGGGATCAATCTTCCGACGGCGGCACAGGCCGCACGTGACAATAATCTTCCAGTCTCCATCCCAGCCGCGCCGCATCAAAAGCACCCATCGCCGATGGACGGCGACCGAACTCCAATTGAAAAAGAGGAGAATGGTGAGGACGCCGATGATGATGCCCGCGTCGGCCTGCGGCGGAGGCAGCATTATAATCGGCGGCCCGGCTGGCGATGGCGGCGGAGAAGGACTGGCCGGCGGTGGTTCGCCTGGAGGCGGAGGAGGCGGGTCCGGGAAGCCTTGCAGCATGAGCGCCGTGAAGTCGGTCAGGTGACTGATGCTGCAGAAGGTTGTGGCATCCCCGCCGTAGAAGGTTACGGACTCGCGCTCGACGCCTCGAATGTCTGGGGGCGCCGAGCGCGCGTGCTCTGACGTGTTCACACCCACGTCACTCCAGCTCGCGTAGCCGTCATCCCAGTAAGCGCACAGGACGCGCGTCGAGCAGTTGACATCGAGGTAGCCCGGCGGGCAGTGGCACATGCCGTCGATGCACTCGCCCACGTAGTTACAGTAATCGGACTCACGGCAGTCGCCCGCGCCGTAGATGAGACGGCACGTGCTTCCGGGCGTTGAGGGTGGATCAGGCGGGGGAGGGAAAGGCTGCGGGTAAAGTGGCGGCGGCCTCGACGGCGGCGAGGGCGGCGGTAGGGGCGGAGGAGGTGACGGGGGCGGTGGCGACGGCGGCGGCGGCGAGGGCGGTGGCATCGGGGGAAGGGGCGGCGGGGACGGTGGCGGCGAATATAGGCACGCGCCGCACTCGATCGGGAATTCGATGGCTACCTGATTGCGCGCCTCATCTTCGATCATATTGAGCACCTGACGCAGCCAAGCGATGCGTTGGCCGCACGTGTACGCACCGTTGGCATTGGCGGCAATGGTGTTGTAGGAGGAGAGGCACAATGGGATGGCAGGCGGCGGCGACGTCGGTGGAGCGGGTGGTTTCGGTGGCGGAGGGGTCGGTGGCGGGCGCGGGGGGAAGACCATGCATGCAAAGCATTCGTTGGGATGCTCGTTGGCCACCATAATCTTCGCCTGGAGCAGAGTGTACCCGTTGACCACGTGCTCGTCGATGCGCATGCCGCACGTGTACTGGTCCGTGGGGGCATTCGAAAGCGGATTAGTAACCCATCTGGTGAGTACTGCTTGGCATGAGGGGGGCTGGGGCGGCGGCGATGGGGGTGGATATCGGGGCGGAGGCGGGGGCGGCTTGGGCGGCGGGGTGGGTGGAGGCGGCGAGGGTGGTGGCGGTGGCTTGGGCGGTGGCGGCGAGGGCGGAGGCGGCGAGGGTGGCGGCGGCGAGGGTGGCGGACTCGGAGGTGGAGAGGGAGGGGGTGGAGACGGGGGCGGCGGCGAGGGTGGTGGCGGCGACGGAGGTGGCGGCGCCGGTGGTGGCGGCCTTGGCGGTGGCGGCGTGGGAGGTGGCGGAGAGGGCGGCGGAGGTGAGGGCGGTGGAGGTGAGGGCGGCGGCGGCAGGGGCGGGGGTGGCGAGGGTGGAGGAGAGGGCGGGGGAGGCG
>ERZ761574.1138-NODE-1138-length-17985-cov-52.576799_pt1 | contig 17985 bp, 7 predicted proteins | sample MGYA00374950_ERZ761574 | MGnify/ENA primary metagenome ERZ761574 (study PRJEB28895, sample SAMN07631631) | mixed culture metagenome | isolation source: Freshwater growth medium | place: USA: Seattle, Washington | collected 2016-10-03 ... | reverse complement strand
GGTTGCAAGCCAAAGTGGTTACATGCCAAAGTGGTTGCAAGCCAAAGTGGTTACAAGCCAAAGAGGCTACATGCCAAAGTCGGTATGCAAATCCCGTACGGCGCTATCGACGCGTACCTGGGCAGTCCCCTCCTTGGACAAGCGTTGAGCGCGCGTCAGATCGGCGACTTCTTGGCAAGAGCGCTCGTCGGGCTCCTCATCGTCGCCCCCGTCATCGAGCACCCTCGTGTCAATCACGCCGTCCTCGAGGAGGCCGATCGCAAAGGAGCGCGGCATCGGCTTCGAGCGCTTGAGAGGCGAGTCGGGCTGCTCGAGCACGACGCGTTCAAAAGGCTCCGGCTCAAAAGTTGGGATGGAGGCGGCGAAGAAGCCGCCAGGGCCGCCGGGGGGGCGCCGCACGGCCTCCTCCTCCTGTGCAGCCGCGCGCGCCGCAGCCGCCTCGACGGCGGCTCGTCGGAGCTCCTCGCTCTCGTCCTGTTCACGCGCCAGAGCTTCATTGACGCGGCGCCGCACGAGCGCCTCGTATTCGTGCTCCACTCTCTGGATCGTATCCAAGTCGGTGAGATCGAGCAGCTCGTCGTCGGAGTCGCGTCGTGGCGAGCGCTTACCCTGCAGGCTGAGGGCCGAGGACGTCGGAGGCGGCGTCGTGCCTTGCTTGATGCGCCGCTTGCTCGCACGCACCGAGGAACCGTGGCTGCGCGCAGTGTAATCGTCCCACGGGCGCCTGGCGCCGCTGGGTGTCGAAGGTGTCATGGCGGACGTGTCGCTTTCGCCCAGCACGGCGCTGGCCAACTCTGCGCCCTCGTCGAGGTGTGAATTCACAGTCAACTGGGCGCGCTCGTCGCCTTCGGCGTCCTCGACAGGAATCCGTTTCGGGCGTCGCCTTTGGGCAGCGCCTTCGCCCTCCACCTCGTCCTCTGTCTCCTCGCCCTCATCCTCGGGCTCGCGCCCATCCTTTCGCTCCTCGCCGCCGCCACGCGAGCCTCGGCCATCCCGCCGCCCCGCCGCATCGTGGGTCGATTCGGTCTTGGACCGCTGGCCCAGGCCGGTGGCACCTTGGGGAGACTCCCCGGCCGCCTCCGCCGCCTCCGCCGCTTCCGCCGCGTTGCCTGCGACGGAGCCAGCTCGCGACGCACGGCCTCGTTCAAGCGCTTGAATCTTGGTCACTGCCGCCTCTCTCTCCGCTTCAACCCACCGCGGGTTACTCAACGTGCTCGACGGCGCACTGACCCATCCAGCGGAGCCATCTGCCAACGTCTCCGCATCGCCATCCGAGATCTCTGCGCCCGAGGTGCTCGCGTCGGTCGGCGGGCGCGTGGCGCCGAGGCCCGAGGTGCTCGCGTCGCCAGAGCCGTCCTCAGCGGTGCCGACGAGGCCGTCGGTTGCGAGGGAGGGTGGGCCCAATGTATCCCCAGCGCTCGAGTCACCGCCCACGCTGCGAGATCTCGGGCGGGAGCTCGCCTCACGGCGCACGTCGGTGGCGATCAGGTCACCCTCAATCTCGCCCTCAATCTCGCCCTCAATCTCGCCCAGGATCGTGCGTAACTCCTCGGGCTCGAGCGCCGTCCCGGGCGCATGCGCCGTCTCGGGCGCCTGCTCCTCGAGCGGCTGTCCGGGCGGCTGCGCACGCGACGCCTTCAGCTCCCTGCGTTCCTCGTCGGACAGCACGCCCGCTGCCGCCTTGCGCTCAAGCTCGGCGAGGCGCGCCTCGACTGCCGCCGCCTTGATCTCAACCGCCGCAGCTTCGAGCTCCACCGAGCCAACTTCCACAGCGCCCAAGGCCACAAAGGCACTCGGCCTCGGAGGAGGGGCGAGAGGCTCTGAGCCCAGTGGCTCGGCACCCGACGGTGGGCCGGGGCCCAAGGCAGACCCCACCACCCTAGGGCGAGCCGCCAGTCCATCCGGGAGCTCCTCGATCAGCTCGATCGGCTCATTGGAGACGCGCAGACTGCCGGCACGGTACTGGGCGAGCGTCTGCTGCGCCACCTTCTCACGTTCCTTCCTCGCCGCCTCCTCGTTTGCCAGCCGGCGCGCCTCATCGACCTCCTCCAGAGCGAGCCGCTCCTCCTCCAGCCTCTCCAAGTCCAAGTCGCTCGCCGCCCTCTGCGCGATGGCCGCCTTCTTGGCCACCTCGGCCTCCACCTTGGCAGCCGCGGCGGCCTCCTCCTCCTCGGTCGCCTTGTACGCCAGCAAGCCCGCACGCGCCGCCTCGGCCGCCTCCGCCGCCTGCTGCATCGCGAGCTCTGCCCGGGCGCGCTCCACCTCGCGCTCCACCTCGCGTGCCTCGTCTGCCCGTCGCTTCGCCTCGGCCTCCCGCGCCATTTGCGCCGTGCGTGCCTCGGCGGCCCGCGCCTCGGCGGCCAGCCTCTTGGCCTCAGCCTCGGCCTCAGCCTCGGCCTTCGCCTTAACCACCGCCGCCTCTGCCTCTGCCTCGGTCGTGCTCTCAGAGAGCGGCGAGAGAGGCGTCCTACCCGCCGCACGCTCGCGTGCAATCGCCTCGCGCGCCTCACGCCCGGCGATGCGCTGCGCCTCCGCCCTAAGCAAGGCCGCTTCGCGCGCCGCCGCGGCCGCCGCGATCGCCTCCTTGCGCTCCGCCTCGAGCGCCGTCTCGGGCTTCTCGGCGGCGGACTGCGAACGACCGGTAGGCGAGTCGGAACGCACCCGCGGTGAGGTGCCCGAGACGGCGCTCGGCGAGGCCGCCCCCGCAGAGGAGGGTCGGTGGGGCTGCTCGCGCGCCGTGCTGGGCTTGCGGTAGATGCTCTGGCCGAGCTGCTGGTAGTCCGGCGGCGGGGTGACGGGCGGCACGAGCTCCGCCCACAGAGGCCCGTCGAGCCCGGCCGCGCGCAGCCCAGGCGCCGACATCGGCCCTCTGGATAGGTACGTGGCGGCTGCGCTCGACCCGTCGGCGCTCATCGGCATGGGCAGCTCCAAGCGCGCGTAAGGGTCTGCCGACTCGGCGGTCGGTGGACGGGTCTGCAGGGGGAGAGCGGGCCGATCCCAAGCTGCCTGCGCGGGCGAGTCCGTCAAGGGGTCGCGTGGGCGCAACGGCCGACCCGTGGACACGGGCCGATCGGCATGTGCCTTACGGTCGGCGGACGTGGCCTTGCGACGCTGCCCCTTGGGAAGAATCTGCTGCGCGAGCGCGTTGATGAGCGCCTCAGGCAACCCTTCGGCGCCCATGATGGCATCCTCCAAGCACCCCTGTGCCGCGTGTGCGATCGCGTGCGCGCGGTCGGCCGCGACGGCCTCAGCAAGCCTTCGCTCCTTCAGGGCCACGTGCTCGAGCTGCCGCCTGTACATCCGCTCTTGGGGCGTCGGTGCCGCCTGGCGCCGCCACTCAAAGATGGCTTGATGGCGCGCCACATCGGCAGCCAGCCGGTTCGTGCGTGATGCCTCGTCCTCTTTGGTCGTGCGCGGGGGCGACTCGCCAGCCTGCGCATTCACATTCACATTCACAGCCCTCGCAGCCAGGCCGAGGGCGCCAGTCTCGGGCGTGTTCATGCGCGGTGGCGAGGCAAGGCCAACAGAGGACGGGCGGCTCGGAAGGACAACGCCGGTGAGCTCGAACGTGCCCGAGCTCGGTCGCGCCTTCGTGAGCGAGCTGCTGCTGCTGCTGCCGCCGCGCGCCTCGCCCGACTCCTTGGGCTGGGTCTTCAGCAGTCCCTCCTCCCCGTCGCGGAACGCTTTGCGTCCGCTGGCGCGTCTCTCCAGGAACGGGCTCTGTCCCCCAGTTGACGACAGGGGCCGGCTTGGCATCGATGGCGCCGGCGCCGGCGGGGCAGCGACCATTGGCGCCGCCTCCACTTCCGCGCGCGTACCCATACCCTTCGGCAGCTTCAGGTTGAATGGGTGGGTGCTCGGGCCGCTGTCGAGGAGGGCGATGAAGGCAGCTGTGTCGATCAACGATCCCTCGGAGAGCACAGGCGGTCGCAACGGCGGCGGCGAGGGCGGCTTCGGCGGCGAGGGCGGCTTCGTTGGCGAGGGCGGCTTCATCGGCGCGGCCGCGCGCGGGGCGCGGGGTGGCGTCTGCGGTCGCGGGTAAGCGATGCCTTTCTCCACGGACCAGCCTTCAGAAGGCTTCGACGGCTCGAATGGTGGCTTGGAAGACGAACGGGCGGCCGCCTTCGCGGGCGAGCCATCAGGCGCTGCGTCGGGCGCTGTGCGCGGTCGGCTGCCACCCTGCGTCGGCGGCCGCGTCGGGCCCGCAATGGCGGCGGCATCAAAGGAGACTCCGAACTCTCGCCCCTCGTCCCTCGTGGCAGTACAAGAGGACGGTGGCGTGGGGCCCGTCTTAAGCGGAAGCTTGGGCGTCAGTGAAGAGAGCGCATCGTCCGCCTCGGCGTCGCGCTTGTCGGCTTCCAACCCGTCGAGGTCGGCGCGCGCGCGCTTTGGCGACGAGTGTGGCTTCTCCGCGTGCGGAAGGGCAGCTTCGACCAGAATGGAGCTGCCCGAAACGCCCACCTTGATGCCCGCGTAGCCCTGGCGCACGAGCTGCTCACGCACCGCATTGGCCAGCTCCACCTCCTTAGCGCCCTCCGGGAGGTCGTGCAGCTCGATGCTGGTCCCCACGATGAACGGAAGGGTGGTGCCCCCCGGCAGCGCTTCCCCTTTCTGCAAGGGCTCGAGCATCCGAGGCAGGCCGACGAGCGACGCCACGAGCGACCGATTGGCGAGGCCGTTGGCGCAGAGCAGGCCGTCCTTGATCTCCACCTCGACCTCCGTGTAGCCCTGCTCCTCGAGCCGCCCCTTGACGAGACGCGGCAGCTGCGTGAGGAAGCACGCGCGCGCGCCGACCGAGACAGCCTCCCCCGTGTGGAAGATGATCGCTGAGTCGGCGGCCACCACGAAATCGGACGGATCGGTCGCGGGCGTCTGTGGCCTGCCACTCTTGGCGTCCGAGGCGACAAAGCTGCTCACGATCGCACGGAGCGCGACGGGCGTGCGTCCGGTGGCACGCACCGTCTCTCCCACGACGGAGCACTGGACGGACGAGTACCCCATCAGCGAGAGCTTGCGTGAGACGATGTTGGGCAGCGCACCGAGCGGAACCGGCTCGGGACCAAGCGCGACCGAGGTGGTCTGGCTCAGCGTGAGCAGGCTGTCGGGCAGCAGGACAGGCTCGGGAGGAGGTAGCGGGTCCAATGTAGCGGTGCTGCCGAGCGGGCGCGGCGGCGAGGGGTGCGACATGTCCATGGGCCGAGGCAGGTGCGCCGCCAGGTCCACGTTCGAGCGCCCGGTCGCGCTGAGCATGCCGTCGTCGCCGATGGCGCACTGCACGTCCGAATAGCCGACCTGCTCGAGCGATGAGGCCACGACGGCGCGCAACTGGTCGAATGGCACTGGCTCGCTGCCCAGCTCGACCACCTCGCCGCTCTCAAAGACCACCGCGCTGCCCGCCGCCACCAAGCCCGCCGCGCCATCCACCGCGCCATGCACCGCGCCTGGCGATGCTGGCGACAAGGGCGGCACTGGCGATCCAGATCGGGAGCGGGGGGGTAGCAGCTCGGCCTTGAGCTGCGCCACCGGAGATTTGGCCGAGATTTTGAGCGTGTCGCCCACGAGGGTGGCCTCCACGTGCACGTAGCCCGCCTGCACCAGACGCTGCTTCACCACCGGGGCGAGCTGCGAAAAGGGCAGCGGCGACGAGCCAATGTCGATCGAGACGCCCGACTCGAGCAGAAGCGGCGTCGGTCGCGTTGTCGTGAGCAGGAGCGGCGAGTTGGGTGCTGTGGGCGCCCGGTTGGCCACCATGCGGACTGCGCCGGCGGGTAGCGGCGGCGCGCGCTCTGACGCTGGCACCAGCGGCGACGAGCTCGCAAACCCAGGCAGCACTCCCTGCTTGCGCGCACTCGGGATGCTGCGGAAGCTGCCCGGCGTGAGGGGTGCTACCAGCGCCGGCAGCGCCGCGACCAGACGGTCGTCCTCGCTCACCACCGGCGGCGGCCGCGTGTCGATGACCAACTCCGACTCTTGTTTCGGAAGGGCCGCGGGCGTCATCATGCGTGGCGGCGTCTCGACCGGAGTCCTCAACCTCGAGGTCTTGTACTGGCTGGGAGGTCGAGACAGTGCAGCCGCCGGCGACGGCGAGAGCGCGCTTGGCCCGTCGAGGAGCCGATCTCGAAGCAGTCGAGGTTCGTCGACGGCGGTGGGCGCGCGTGAGCCGACGGCCCCGGGCGTCTGCAGGCGGCTGCCCTGCAAGGACGACATTTTGGAGGCCGAGGGCGAGAAGGCCACGTTCATTCCGTCCACACTGTGGACCACGTCGATCGTGGGCGCGGGCGCGGGAGCGGGCTCGACAGAACTCATGGCGTCGGAGAGCTTGGACTGCCGGTTGCGTGCGGCGGGCGTGCCCGGCGCCGGGGTGATCACCAGCGCCCCCACTACTGCAAGCTCCGGAGGCTCCGGGATCTCTCGAGTGGTCTTCTTGTTGTTCGTCTTCTTCATCGGCGGAAGTGACGACGACGCTGAGAGCGCGCTGCCACCGACGGCGCTCGAAACGGCGCGGGCGCTTTGAGCATTGTCGATGCCGACAGCCGGCGCAGCCGAGCTCGCCGTCGACGGCGGCACAGCAGTGAGGCTCACGCACCGTGCAGCATCCTTGGCGGCCGAACTCGGACGCGAGAAGGGCACAGTGATAGGCGACGAGGCCGGGGCGACGAGCCCGGGCGGCGGTTTCGACGACGGGACCGACTCTGTGGGCGAGCCCGTCTGCCTTGCGGCCAAACGGCTCCCCGGCCGGCTGCCTGGCCTGCTGTCGCGCTTGCCCTCGAGGATGGCCTCGAGCTCGGCACTCTCGTCGAGAGCACGGCGCGCCATCTCAGCAGCGGTGAGCGGCTTGGGCTTGGGCGCGGCCAACGCTGGCAAGGGCAGGTCGGGCCCCTCTGGAGAGCCCACTGCGGTTGGACCGGTCACTTCTGGCGTCGAAATGGTCGGCAAGTGTGCCACGACGGCCATGGGCTGCGCGGCCGCCTCGGCCGCCGCGGCCGCCTCGGCCGCTCGTTTCTGCTCGGCGGCGGCCGCGGCGGCGGCCGCGGCGGCGGCCGCGGCGGCGGCCGCCGCCTCAGCCTTCGCCGCCGCCTCAGCCATCGCCTTGGCGCGCGCCTCGGCCGCCTCTCGAGCCGCCGCCTCGGAGAGTGCGAGCTCGCGCGCGGCGAGCTCCTTAGCTGCCTCGGCCTTGGCAGCCGCCTCGGCCTTGGCCGCCTCGAGTGCGAGATCCGCCTCCGCCTTGGCCGCCGCAACGCCTTGCTCACCCATACCTGGGTTGGCCTCAAGCAGAGCCTCAAGACTCGCCTCTGCCTCTGCCTCGAGCGCCGCCACCGCCAACTCTGCCTCCGCCTTGGCCGCCGCCTCGGCCTCAGCTGCGGCCGCCGCGGCTGCCTCTGCTGCGGCCTCCGCCGCAGCTACCGCAGCTGCCTCCTCCTGTGCCGCCTTGGCCGCCGCATCTGCCTCCTCCTGTGCCGCCTGGCGTGCCGCCTGTGCCGCTGCGGCCGCAGCGGCCGCCTCCGCCGCGTCTGCCGCCGCCTGTGCCGCCGCGGCGTCGGCGGCCTCTTCGGCGGCCATCGCGGCGGCCCTGGCGGCGTTCTGGGCAGCAACCTCGGCGGGCAGAGGCGGGAGCAGGCCCTTGTCGCGGCGCGAGGAGCGCTGCAGATCCTCCGGGCGTTCCGAACTCTCGAGAGCGCGCGCCGCGAGGATCTCGTCGTCCGTCACGATGAGGGGCGCATGGTACTCTTCATACATGGGCGGCACCACGGGCAGCTCGTCCGTATCCATTGAGGCCTCGGAGGCTTCGGAGCCTACGGGGGCGCCTGGTGACGACTCGGACCCTAACCAGGACGGTGCCTCGGCGATTGCCGCGTGTGCACGCGCTGCCTCTGGCGCGCCAGCAGCGTCGGCGAGCTCAGCGTCGTCCTCATCATGCTCGGCAGGCAGCGGCGGCGGCGGCGGGAAGACTTCGGCGTCCGTTGCGCCGAGAGCGCGGCACTCATCTCGCAGCTTCGCGAGCAACTCCTTCTCTTGCTCATCCGCCCAATCTTGTAGTGAGGCGGCCGCCGTAGCATAGCCAGCCTCCATCAACTTACGAGTTTCTTTCGGGTGGATGCTCCCGTTCATCCCGAGGGACTCAACGGACTGCCCCGAACGCAAGGCGAGCATGCGAACGGCCGCCATCGCCCCCGTGAGCGCCGTCTCGAGCGTGCGCCCATCCTGGCTGTCGTCGTCGTCATCTTCCTCGACGGCGAAGTCGTCGTCGTCGTCGGCGGCCGAGCGCGGCGCGTAACCGTCGCCCTCGGATTCGTCACCCTTGAGCTTCCGCATGAGAGCGCCGGGCTGCCAGGTGGACGCGTCGTTGAGCGCGGACGAGAGGCCGAGAAGACTCTGGATCCCGAGCTTGCTCGGGGCCTCCGCCTCGGCAATCGCCTCATTGAACGCCGTCTCGAAGACCTCCTTAGTGTCCTCGAGCCCCTCGTTCTCTATGTACGAGCTGGCCAGCGCCCGCAGGGCAGAGAGGGCCCCCATCATCTCTGGCGCTTGCTGCGCCCCCCGGCCCTGACTGCCTCCATCGAGCCCTGCGAGCTCCACCTCCCACGGGAGGAGCGGCAGCACATTCAAGGGCGGGCGCTCGCGCCCGCATGAGAAGCGGGGGACCGAGGGCGGCAGCTTCGGCGGCGGCGCGGGCTCGTCCCAGTACTCTGAAGGGTCGTCCTCCTCGCGCTTCCCGCTGATCGGTGCCTGCGGCGGCGGCGTGCGCGCGCGCTTGGCCGAGCCGGAGCGCTCGCCTTTGGCGGATCGCCCGCGTGCCGAGTTGGAGCCGCTCTTCTTGCCCTTCTTGCCGCCACTGCCCTCGGCGCCATCCTCCTTGTCGTCGTCGGCGCCCGGCTTCTTGGCCAACGTGAACTTCGGGTTGGCCGCGTTGATCCGAGCGGCCGCGTCGGCGCCGTCGTGGATGCGCAGCAGTCGCAAGTCACGACGATGTGCCGCGCGCATCACGTCGGTCGCACGATTGCTCGCGAGTTCCATGAGCGCGAGCAGAGAGGAACGGCGGGACGCGATGCCTGCAGGCAGCAGCAGCATCGCCTGATTGCGCTTCGCCACGAGCCTCTGGAGCTCGGGCAGCTTGAGGGCGGCCCGTCGCGCCTTGGCCTGCGAGAGAGCGGCCGGCGCGAGCGCCGCCAGCGCCTGCCACATCAACGCGCTCTCCACCACGGACGCGCTGTCGTCGCCCATGGCGGGCTCGGGTGCGGCGGCCACGGCGGCCGGAGCTGCAAGAGTCATCGCAATTGGCATCCGAGGAGGTGGCGGAGGCGGCGGGCGCGGCGGCGGCGGGTAGGCCAGGAGCTGCGCTGGGGGCGAGTCGGCCCGGGGCGGGGCTCGCGCCGTCTCGAACAGCTCGCGTACCGTCTCGCTCGCGATAGGCCAGCCGAAGGCGGTGGTACTTTCCTGCCATACGCCGACCAATTTCGCCTGGACGGTGGACGCCACGCCGGAGCCGTCATCGCCCTCCTGTACGGGCTTGGCGATACCGAGCCGCCAGCGCACGAAGATGAGCTCGAGCAGCAGCCGCGCGTGCGCGTCGTGCAGCCGCGCCTTGAACCGACCGAGCCGTCGGCGACCGCACGCGTGCTGCTTCCACGCCGCGAAGCTGTGCGTCTGCGATGCGTGCGACGAAGCGCCGAGCATCATGTACGCGGAGCGCCGAGCCTGCACGGCGCTGCGCGTGCCAGACAGGCTCGCCGTCTGGATGCGCAGCACGGCGCCCGCGTTGAGCCGACGCCGGTAGAGCGTGTGCTGCATCAGGATCTCAAAGTGCTGCGCGAGCGCGGTGACCTTGTGGCGGGAGCCGGCAGCGACAGCGACGGCGGTGGCGCGCTTGTGGGCGCCCGCCCACATGCGCCACGCGCTGATGATGAGCTTGAAAAAGGCGCGGTGCGCGCGCTTCCACTCGACGAGGCCCTTCCAGCGGAGCAGCGAGTTCCCCGCGTACAGCTGCAGCCGCATCAGATGCGACGCCTCGGCGAGCATCCGATCCTGCGATGCGCGTTACATGCAGCGTTATGTGCGGGGATGGGATGAGGAAGAGCCATCAGTGGTCATCAGTGGCCATCAGCGGCCATCCGCGGCGGCAAACAGTGGCCATCAGCGGCCATCGGTGGCGGCAATCACCTCGGCCTCTAGACGCGGGTCCCACTCGAGACGGCCGAGTTGATGAGGAAGGCAATCAATTACAATCGATTGCAATCAATGGCAATCACCTCGGCCTCGAGACGCGGGAGCGAGGACCACTTGCGGAACATGCGCCTAAGGAGAGCGGGCCCCTGCAGCTCGGTCGCAACCTCGACGCGCTGCAGCTTCTGGACGGCCTTGGTCTCCCACTCGTGCCACTGCGGCACATAGCGAAGGTAGACTGGCGGCGCCTTGCCCTGCCGCGTGCACCGTTGGAACTTGGCGATTCGGCTCCACAGGAGCAGCGCGAGCGAGAGCATCTCGGACGGCCAAAGGTTGGTTGGCTTGACGACTAGCTTGATCTTCTTGGACGCCTGCTGACGCAGCACGTCCACACGCCGGCAGTGGCGCCGCCACAGGAACAGCGTGCGCTTCGCGAGCTGGATCTGCAGCGCGCGCGCGAACGCCGCCGCCACCGTCGGCGTGTCGGCAGGTCGAGGGATGCGCTTGCGCTTCTCGATCATCGACCGCCAGTACTGGCTCGCCGCACCCGAGCCGAGCGCACGCGTCAGCATCAGGCCGAGCTTGGTGTAGTAGTAGCGCGCCTCGAGCCGCTCCTGGAACCAGCCCCACAGGCACGCTGAGAGCGTCCCGCGCCGGAATCTGCGGTCGGCCTGCACGACGGTGCGCCATGCGTGCCAGATCGGGCGGAGCTCCGCGTGACGAATCTCCATCAAGCGGTCCTTCTCGTCGCGTCCGGAGCGCCCGCGCCACGCGGACTGGATGGCGACGATCGCCGAGTCGCGCGAGTGCACGCGCCGGTACTCGACCAGGTACTGGTCGAGCCTCGTCGCGAGGAGCGCCTCTGCCTTGGCGGCCGCCGCACGGTTTGCATGCAAGCTGGACGTTGAGCGGCTCACGCGCATCGAAGGCGGCCGTTTGAGCCCAGGCACGCTCGCGCCCAGCGGCAGCAAGTCGGGCGGCGGCCATTTGCTGCCGTACGACGCCGCAGCTCCGTAGGAGCTCTCGACGAGCGCGGCGCGCCGCTCGGCGCGCGTCTGCGGTCCCTCGAGGAGCGCCGTCTGTGCACGCCTCGGGTCGCCGCCCACGTCGGCGGCGCCGTTCAGATCGTCGAGCAGCGAGAAATCGCTCTGGCGGCGGCGAATGCCCAACTCGTCGGCCGAGTCGGAGAGCACCGACGTGCGCTGGCTGAGCGACGAGAGCGCCGCGCGCTTGACCTGCGGCTGCAGCAGCAGCTTGGGAGCTGGCGCGACGCTCCGGCGCTGCGCGACGCGCGCCTTGAGGACGGCCGCCGAATGCTCAGAATCGCGCAGCGTCAGCAACTGCGCTATTCCTGGACGCTCCTTTAGCCGCGACACCACGCGCTCCACGCCCTCGCGCAGGTCGACAGCCACCTGGCCGACAGCGAGCGCGTGGAGCACAGGCGCCGAGGAGGACCCGTTCACGTCGCTCGCAGGCGCCGAAGTGAGACCGCGTGCCCGCTTGGGCAGCGTGGGCAGTGCAGCGACCGAGGAAGAGGTCGCGAGCGGCTGCACAGGCATCTACCGTTTGTATCAGACAGTTGTGGCGAGCTTCCTGGTGCTGGTCAAGTCATTTCATGTAATTAAAGTTCCGTGGAAGTCCGAACTAGAAAGCAATTGACACATAATTTGCGGAAACCCCAAATTTCGAGCAGCGAAAGTCCGCAGATCCAATAACAAGTGCAACATAGGACCCGGAGTCCATAAATATGAGGTCGATTCTTCTCCTGCTGAGCTTGCTGTCAAGGGCCACTGCCCAAACGGCGATGCCCCCGCCGCTGACCATCAGTGGCTGCAGCTGCAGCAACTTGTGCCCATATCCGGCAGACGGCTGGTGCGACGACGGCGGACCCGGATCAGAGTATAATAGTGCGCGCGATCACCTCTCTCCCACACCCACACCGTCCAACCTTCTCACTGAATCGCACCTTCGCCCGTACAGTCTGCTCCCGCGGCACCGACTGCCAGGATTGCGGCCCACGCTGCTCGCCGCCGCCGCCGCCGCCGCCGCCGCTCAGGACTCCACCGCCGTTGCTGCCGCCGCTGCCGCCGAGGGCGCCGCCCCCGCCAGCCCTGCCTGGCCGCCTATTCACCTTCGACGATGCCAACGACCTCGCCGGCTGGATGACCACGTCTGGGACCTCAAATCCCTACAACTGGATTCGATGGTCGGGCAGAGTTCCATCGAGCGGCACCGGGCCGACGACCGGCTTTGGCGGCAGCGGCTCTTATTTTTACTGCGAAACATCGGCTCCACGCGTGCCCAACGACCAGTTTTTGCTCATCTACGACGGCTCGGCCTGCACCGCCGCAGGCTTTCCACTCATCGGCACGATCACCTTCCGCTATCACATGTTTGGCGTCACGATGGGCTCTCTGTACGTGATCCCTGTGCGCTTAGGCGCGCAGCAAGCGGTCTCTTTCCAGCAAGCAGTCTGGTCTCGCGTAGGTGAACAGGGCGACGTGTGGCTCGAGGGCCAGGCGCAGATCATGGCGGAGCAGGTTTACTTCATCGGTGTGCGCGGGGTCTCATGGACGTCTGACATCGCCCTCGACCACGTCGACGTGCGCTGTACCAACTTCCCTCCTCCCTCTCCGGCCCTCCCTCCTGCGCCCCCCGCCGCCCCCGCGCCCCCCGCGCCCCCACCGAGCCAGCCGCGCTGCACCACGCCCTTCGATCTGGTGCTGGTGCTCGACAGCTCAGGCTCGATGCTCGGGGTCTTAGCCTCCATGAAACTGACGGCCAAGCGGATCGTCGATCAGGTCGACTTGACGGCACCAGGATCGCGTGCTGGTGTGGTGACGTTTTCGTCTGCGGCGCAGCGGCTCACCGGCCTGGTGCACAACCGTACACGCGTGTATGTGGCCATCGACTCGATCGTGGCCAGCGGCGCCACCTCAATCTCGTCGGGTTTAGTAGAGGCGAATGCCACCTTCGCCGCTGGCGCAGCCGAGCGCGTCAACGCCAGCGTGCCGAGAGTAGTGTGGGTTCTCAGCGACGGTGAGCAGAGCGCTACGAGTTGCTACGGCCCCGCGTCACGCAATCTGTGCGGTGACAGGGGGGCGATCTCGGCCGCACTCGCACTCAGAGACGAAGGCATCACCATCTTCTCTGTCGGTCTCGGCTCCTTGATTAACAGCCTCACCATCAACTCGATGGCATCATTACCGACGGCCCTCCACGCCTATACCGCCTCGGACACCGCTGCCATCACAGCGCGGTTCAGCGACTTCTGTTCGATGGCCACGAGCCCGCTGGCGCCTCCACCACTGCGGCCGCCCGCGACACCGCCGCGACCGCCGCCGCCGCCCTCGCCGCCTCCGCCCTCGCCCTCGCCGCCGCCGCCCTCGCCCTCGCCGCCGCCGCCCTTGCGGCCACCCTCGCGCCCGCCGCCCCTCGCGCCCGCGCCTTCGGGAGGCTATTCGCCACCGCCGCCCTCGCCACCACCCTCGCCGCCCGCGCCGCCACCACCTCCGCCCTCGCCCTCGCCGCCGCCCGCGCCGCCCGCGCCGCCACCGCCCGCACCGCCGCCCGCGCCGCCGCCCCGGCCGCCGCCGCCTGCTCCATCGGCGCCGATCGTCTGTTTGAACTCGTGCCAATTCAGCGACGACGGCATCTGCGACGATGGCGGCCCGAACCACGTGTCGAGGACGTGTGCCTATGGCTCCGACTGCGACGACTGCGGACTGCGTCTGCTCACGCCACCGCCCAGTCCGCCGCCCTCGCCGCCCAGGCCGCCGCCCTCTCCGCCCTCTCCTCCCCGGCCGCCCTTTCCGCCCCGGCCGTCGCCACCGCCGTCGCCGCCGCCACCCTCGCCGTTGCCGCCGTGGCTGCCGCCGCCGCCTCCGCCCTCGCCGCGGCCGTTGCCGCCGCCGCCACCCCTCCCGCCGCCGCCGCCCTCGCCGCCGCCTCCTCCTCCGCCGCCGCCTCCGCCGCCGCCCTCGCCCCAACCGCCGCCGCCTGCGACACCGCCGTTGCATCCGCTGCCGAGCCCGCCGCCGCCCTCGCCCTCGCCGCCACCACCCTCGCCCTCGACGCCCCCACCGTCGCCGCCACCGCCTTCACCGTCACCGCCGCCGCCGTCGCCGTCACCGCCGCCGCCCTCGCCGCCGCCGCCGTCGCCGTCGCCACCGCCGCCGTCGCAGCCGCCGCCGCTGTCCCCGCCACCCTCGCCACCGCCCCCGTCGCCGTCGCCGCCGCCCCCTCGTTCTCCCCCACCGTCGCCCGAACCCTCCCCACCGCCGCCACCATCGCCCTCCCCGCCGCCGCCTTCGCCGCCACCGCCCTCGCCCTCGAGGCCCCGACCGTCGCCGCCCCCGCCGTCGCCGTCACCGCCGCCACCATCGCCGCCGCCGCCGCCGTCGCCGCCGCCGCCCTCGCCCTCGCCCTCGCCACCGCCGCCCTCGCCACCGCCGCCCTCGCCGCCGCCGCCCTCTCCGCCGCCGCCCTCGCCCTCGATGCCTCCGCCCTCGCCTTCGCTGCCGCCTCCGCCGCCGCCGCCGCCGCCGTGGCCTCCAGGCCATTTTGACCCGCCCAGCGTGCCGCCTCTACCGCCGTCGCCTCCGTCGCCGCCGCCACCCTCGCCCTTGCCGCCGCCACCCTCGCCGCCGCCGCCCTCGCCCTCGCGGCCGCCGCCCTCGCCCTCGCTGCCGCCGCCACCAACGCCACCACCACCCATGCCGCCGCCGCCGTCTCCACCGCCGCCTTCGCCTCCGCCACCGCCTTCGCCGCCCCCACCCCCCCCCCCGCCGCCCCCCCCCCCGCCGCCCCCACCCTCGCCCTCACCGCCACCGCCCTCGCCGCCGCCGCCCTCACCCTCGCCGCCGCCTCCGTCGTCGCCGCCCCCACCTCCCCCGCCTGCGCCTGACCCGCCGGAGCCGTCGCCGCCCCCCCCTGCGCCGCCGCCGTCGCTCCCGCTACCGTCACCCCCGCCACCATCGCCGCATCCTCCATCTCCGCCACCACCGTCGCCGCGGCCTCTAGCCCCGCCCCCCTCCCCCCCGCCTCCCGCGAGGCCTCCAGATGAGCCATCGGCGCCATCACCCCCGCCACCCTCGCCGCCCTCACCGCCTCCGTCGCAATGCACCGAGACGTGTTATTCGTCCAACGACGCCGCTTGCGACGACGGCGGCCCCGGCTCGGAGTTCGTTGTCCTTGACTGCCTCTACGGCTCCGACTGCATCGACTGCGGCCCGCGCCCGTTTCTGCCCCCATCGCCTCCAAGCCCGCCGCCGCCACCGCCCCGCCTTCCGCCGGTGCCGCCGCCGCCCTCACCCCCTCCGCCGCTCCTACCACCGCCCTCGCCACCTCCACCGCTCCTACCACCCCCCTCGCCCCCTCCGCCGTTGCCGCCACCTCCCGCGCCCCCTCCGCCCGCGCCACCACCGCCACCCTCACCACCGCCGCCCTCACCATCACCCGAACGGCCGCCCCCCCCATCACCGCTCCCTCCCGAACCATCACCACCGCCGCCGCACCCTCCGCCGCCATGCCCGCCTCCTTCGCCTCCGCCGCCGCCTTCGCCTCGTTCTCCGCCGCCGCTGTCGCCCCCACTGCCACCGTCACCACCTCCACCAGTGCCTCCTCCTCCGATATCTCCCGCGCCCTCGCCGCCACCGCCCTCGCCGCCGCCGCCCTCGCCGTCGCCGCCGCCTCCATTCCCACCGCCTCCGAGACCTCCACCGCCTACGCCTCCGCCTCCGACGCCACCGCCCCCGCGGGCTCCTCCGCCCTCGCCTCCACCTCCGGTACCGCCACCTCCGTTGCCGCCGCCGCCTCGGTCGCCCCCACCCCCACCCCCGAGCCCATCGCCGCCACCGCCAACGTCCCCATCACCGCTGCCACCCCCGCCAGCCTCTCCACCGCCCTCCCCACGGCCTTTCGCGCCGCCTCGGGCACCGGAGGGCGCACCACAACGGCCGCCGCCCCCTCCCCGCCCTCCACCCGCGCCGCCGCCGCCCTTGCCGCCACCGTCACCCCCACCTCCTTCGCCATCGTCTCCGCTTCCGGCACCGCCGCCGCCTCGGCCGCCCAGACCCTCGCCACCTCCGCCGCTCCCACCGCCGCCTCGCCCGCCGCCACCCGCTCCGCCTCCGCCTACGCCGCCGCCTCCGACGCCACCCCCTCCCACCTCTCCACCGCCCTCGCCCCCACCGCCGCTGCCACCGCCTCCTGTACCGCCGCCACCCACGCCGCCGCCGCCCTCGCCACCTCCGCCGTCGCCTCCGCCCCCGACCCTTCCTCCGCCCCCGCCGCCCAGCCCACCGCCCCCAGCCGAGCCCGACTGGGAGGCGATGAGACCTCCAGAATGCGAGAGTACGTGCAACGACGATAGCGGCACAGTGGGCGTATGCGACGACGGAGGTCCCGGCTCGACGACTTCGGTCTGTGGCATTGGCACCGATTGCGCCGACTGCGGCGTGCGCGTATACCCGCCCCCTTCGCCGCCGCCGCCTGCGCCGCCGCCACCGCCGCCATCACCAAGCCCACCGCCGCCGCTCCCGCCGCCGCCGAGGCCGCCTCCGCCACAACCACCACCGCCGGTGCCACCGCCTCCCGTGCCCCCGCCCCCGAGGCCGCCTCCTCCATCGCCGCCGCCGCCCTCGCCTCCACCGCCGTCACCGTCGCCGCCACCACCCTCGCCGTCACCGCCGCCGCCGCCCTCGCCGCCGCCACCCCGAGCCCCGCCGCCGTTCCCAGCAGTTCCCGAAGGCGAACCTGACGCGCCTCCACCCCCACCTCCTCCACCCCCGCCGACGCCATCACCGCCTCCGCCGTCGCCGTCGCCGCCGCCGCCAGCACGACCGCCGCCACCGCCACCGCCTCCGGTACCACCACCCCCCTCGCCTCCCCCGCCGAGCCTACCGCCGCCTTCGCCGCCGCCGCCCACGCCTCCACCGCCCTCGCCGCCGCCGCCGTCGCCGTCGCCACCGCCGCCCAGGCCACCGCCTCCCTCGCCTCCACCGCCCTCGCCGCCGCCGCCCACGCCCCCACCGCCCTCGCCGCCGCCGCCGTCGCCGTCGCCACCGCCGCCCAGGCCGCCGCCTCCCTCGCCTCCACCGCCCTCGCCACCGCCTCCATCGCCATCTCCGCCGCCGCCACCGTCACCCTCGCCTCCGCCGCCTCCGCCGCCGCCAGACCCGTGCGGCGAGTTGGCTTCCAACGTGTGCGCTGGCCAGCCGTGCTACTTTGATGCGCAGTGCCTGGCGACGAGCACCGTCGATAACGGTGTCGGCTGCGGTGCTGGCGGCTACCTCAGCTGCCGCGCCTGTTACGCCGATGCCTACAACTCGATTCTTGCAGAGTGTCCCGAGCAACCGTCACCACCATCTGACCCGCCGCCACCATCGCCACCCCCCTCGCCACCTCCGCCACGCCGCCCCCCACCGTTCCCAAGTGCTCCATTCGGCGGTCCGGCCACTCCACCGCCGCCACCGTCTCCACCGCCACCGCCACCCTCACCGCCCCCACCGTCCCCATCGCCTCCGCCTCCATCCTTTCCGCCGCCGTCGCCGCGACCGCCCCGCAAACCACCTCCGTCGCCACCCCCGCCTCGCCTCCCACCACCACCGCCGCCCTCGCCCCCTCCGCCCTCGCCGCCGCCGCCCTCGCCGTCGCCACCGCCGCCTATGCCGCCGCCTCCCTCGCCTCCACCGCCCTCGCCACCGCCGCCCATGCCTCCACCGCCCTCGCCGCCGCCGCCGTCGCCGTCGCCACCGCCGCCTACGCCGCCGCCTCCCTCGCCTCCACCGCCCTCGCCGCCGCCGCCCACGCCCCCACCGCCCT
>ERZ761574.1136-NODE-1136-length-18018-cov-74.554028_pt1 | contig 18018 bp, 8 predicted proteins | sample MGYA00374950_ERZ761574 | MGnify/ENA primary metagenome ERZ761574 (study PRJEB28895, sample SAMN07631631) | mixed culture metagenome | isolation source: Freshwater growth medium | place: USA: Seattle, Washington | collected 2016-10-03 ... | reverse complement strand
CCGGCACAGCGCCGAACGCCGACACGGCGCCGAAAGTATCGAGGGTCCGTGAAGGGAAAAAATAGGCGGAGTCAGACTTAGACTCGACACCATTTCCCGCCACGGGTCCCGTACCGGCCCCCCCGTCCACCACAATCTGGCTGAGGAGCGCCGTGATGGCGGCCAGGGCATCGGAAGACGTGAGGCCGGAGGGCGGCACGGCGGCGAGGGCCTTCTTCGCCTTCTTGGAGGCCTTCTCCTTGGCTTTCGGGCAGTCCTTGAAGAGGTGCTTGCCACCTCCGATGCCACAGCGGCAGAGGGCCATCCCTTCGATCCACGTCGTCGGCTTGCCGTCCGGTCCGCGCGGGATGTCGAGGGGCGGCTTCTTGTCCTTGTCGCCGGCGTTGGTTTTGGTGGGGTCAGCGACCGCCTGCAGCGTGGAGACGAGGGACGCGAGGCTTTTCGCGTCGGCGCCGGATTTGCCGAGGGCGGCCAGGAGCGCCTTGAGAGAGCCGGAGCCATCGGCGGCGAGGCTGAGGCCCGCCGTCGGAGTGGCGGCGTTGACCTCGTCGATCTCATCGCAGCGAGCCCGCCCGCGGAGGATGGAGTTGAGCAGCGACACCGCCTCGTCGAGGTTCGCTGGCGGTTGAGCGTTGCGCTTGAGCTCGTAGATCTCGCGGACCGACGGGTCTTTGACGGCGATGAGGTCAATCATGTCGATCTCCGCCTCGTCGGAATGGCGGGACTTTTCCGGCACGTTGCGCTTGATGGACTTGTACTCCTTGATGTAGTTCTTGAGGGACTCCACCTTAAGCTCGGTGCCGTGAGGGACTCCGTCACGGATGATCTTGGCGTACTGAGCGGCGACGAGGGCCTTGTCCTTGGTGTTGGCATTCTTGGCGCGTTTGCGGAGGGCCTCGAGGAGCTTGTAGCCGCTCCCGTCGGCGGCGTCGATCATCTCGTCGGACGAGACCGAGCGGCCGAAAGTGTACGTGAGCGACGTGAGCAGCTTGCTGTCTTCCGCCTCGACGGCGTGCTGCGACAGGACAGTGGTGTCCGCGCACTCGTCGGGGATCTTGGTGAGCGACGGAGCCGACTTGCCGCCGTGGTGAGGCGAGCCAGGGGTATTGCGCGAGATCTCGTAGTTGGCGAGGCGCTGCGCCGTCGGCGGGCAAGGATTGTGGAAGTCGTGCTCGTCCTTGATGCGGTCGGTGGTGAAGAGCGTGCTCCCGTAGTGGTCCACAGCGAGCTTGCCGTTACGGAGGGCGGCGGCATGGTGTTTGAAGAAGGGCTGAAAGAGGCCCTTGCGCTTGAAGAACTTGCCGACCTCGAAGAGGATGCCCTCGAGGTGGGCGTCGTTGTCGCTCGACCAAACGAGCGGGATGCCGTCTGCGGTGGTCGGGGCGAGCTTGTCGATGATGGTGTCGGATAGCGTGCTGTCGTCGTCGGCGGACATGACGGCGAAGAGGGAGGTTGCGGAGGATCGAGGACTATCCACCGATGCCACGTCGTTGCGCGTGCGGTCGGAGCGCACGGCGAGAGAATGAAGAGGTCTGGGGCCTGCTTGAATCCTAAAACCCACCTACCGTACGTTACTGAAACGAACACCGGACTGTGAACTACGTGACGCGTTCGGACGCCCCACCCATAATATAATAACTACCCCGCGCGGCTGATCACACCTCGGACCCGAGACACTTTCTCCTACCAGTGAACCGTGATTTCTAGAGCGTGCGGGAACGGTCAACGGTTTGGTCGCCCTCGCCGCCTCCCTTGTTGGCCGCCGCCATCCCGCATCGATGGCGCCGAAGCCGGCCTTTGTCGAGTTCGGTGGCGGCGCTTTGACCGGCGCGTCGCGCACGGGCTCCACGCCGCGGCTGCACGGCTCGCCCGCCCTGCAGTTGGTCACCGGCGCGTCCACCAACCAGACAGCGCTCTACCATCCGACATATGAGCACCGCGTGCTGCCTGGACCATTGACCAAACTGCCCGCGACCAAGAGCAAGGAATCCATCCCGCTTGCCCCGCAGGAGCTGCAGGAGATGGTCAAGCACAGAGACTGGGGCGACGTGCCGAAGGCGAAGGCGACGACGGCGGCGGAGCTCAACCAGCTGCACAAGCGTGGCCTCGTGTCGGAGGAGGCGCTCGCCGAAGGCAAGGCCGCGCTCGAGAGCGGCGCGGGGGCAGCTCAGGTGCCCATCTCGCGCCCGCCCGAGGGGCACCGGCTGACGGTGAAGGCGCCCACGGGGATGCTCAAGAGCAAATGGTCCGTCGATGGGCCGCCGCGCCCGTCGACGGCAGCGCCGCCGCCGATGCCCACCGATGCGAAACTCAACAAAGGCATGCAGATCGAGCTCGTCGCGACCAGCGAGCTTGAGGGCGCCAAGAAGCGACTGGTCGACGCGGCCGTGGCGGCAGCGGCCAAGGCGGCCAAGGCGAAGGCGGACAAGGAGCATCTGCAAGGCGAGGCGGCGGCGGCGGCGGCCGCGGAGGCAACGGCGAAGGCCAAGAGCGCTGAGCCCTCGATGGTCGACCTCATCAACGCCATCCGCACGGAACGGAAGGAGAGCGGCGTGGCGCCCGAGCAGGTGCCCGCTCTCGACCAGGTAGTGGCCCTCCTTCCTCCCAATGGAGCCAAGTGGCGGCTCGAGCTTCAGTGCGAGGGGTGGCAGCGCGCTGTTGGCGTGCTGACGGAGACACCCACCGCCACCTTCAAGCTCGCGCGCGCGGGCCAGCTGGCCCTCGATCGGCGCCTCTCCGTGCGCAGCGCCGTCGTGGGCACGGATGGCAAGTGCTCCCACTGGTCCGAGTGGCGACACGTCGAGCCGCCGACCATCCTCATCGGGCGCGCCGTGGTGAGCACTTGCATGCACGTCGAGCCGCCGACCATCATCATCGGGCGCGCCGCTGCTGAGGCGGCAGCCAAGGCCGCGGCGGAGGCGGCGGCGGCGGCGGAGGCGGCCGCAGCGACGGCGGCCGAGGCGGCGGCGGCCGAGGCGGCGGCGGCCGAGGCGGCGGCGGCCGAGGCGGCGGCGGCGGCGGATGCGATAGCGGCGGTTGAGGTGCGCGTGAGGCAGGAGGCGCAGGCGCAGCTGGAGGCGCAGCTGGAGGCGCAGCAGCAGCAGCAGCAGCGCGCGCTCGAGACGGCGCTCGCCAAGATGCGCGACGAGCTGAGCGCCGAGATCAGTGCTAGCTGGGAGGCACGCCTGGCGGCGGTGGAGGCACGTGTGGCCGCCGAGATGAAGGCGCGCCTGGCGGCGGAGGCGGAGCGTGAGGCTCTTAAGCAGCAGCTGCTCGCGGCGCAGGCTGGCGAAGGCGCGCACGTCATCGTTCTGGTTCCCGAGCCCGAAGTCATCCCGCCCCCCCCCGAGGCGGCGACTGAGGCGGCGCCCGAGGCGGCGACTGCGGCAGCGACCGCGGCAGCGCCAGCTGCGGCAGTTGAGGCAGCGCCCGCGACGGACGAGTCAGATGCGGCTGCGGTCGAGGCGGCCTACAACCCTAGTCCTCCCCCTAGTCCCAACCCTAGTCCTCCTACTGCGGCCGCTCCACCCGTCGTCGAGCCGACGCCACAGACCGCCGACGCCACAGATCTCCCGCAGATCTCCCACAGATCTCCCACAGATCTCCCGCCGCCACAGACCGCCGACGAGGGACCTGCTGAGGCGGAGCCGCCGCCCGTCCCGCCGCCGCTCGTCCAGCCGCCGCCGCAGACGAGCGTCTCAAAGCCCTTTGCATCCCTCCTCGTGACGGCGACGCTCAGTGCGGCTCACAAGATGAGCGTGCTCATGCCGCCGACTGCGGACGAGTTCGTTGATGTGCTCAAGGGCGGTGAAAACCCTTGCTTCACCGGGGCCAACGAGCCGGGGCTGACGTGCACGGGGTCGCAGATCGAGCTCCTCGGGGGGCTCATCGACGAGTTCAATACGGCAACGTCAGCGCAGGCGCGATTCGCGCGCGTATGCCGCTTCATGGTCGATGCCGTCGCCGCTGAGCAGGCTGCGGGCCCGCAGACGCTCGCCGGCGGCACGCCGCAGACTGTGGAAGCGTACAAGATGGTGCCCGGCGCGGCGCCGGAGACGGTGTACTTTTTGGAGGACTACTCGGAGGGTCACGAGGCGCACGGCATGACTCTCGCGGTCGGCGTGTTCCGATGGGTGCGCTTCAATGCGAATCTGGTGGTCGCTGAGGTGCAGAGCTTCGCGAGCGTTGAGGAGCGCAATGCGGCAGTCCAGCAGCTCGGCGTCGTGTAGAAGATGGAGTGCTGGGTACAGAGAGTCAAGAGGGAACCGCTGTATTGTGGTTGTTCTTTGTACGAGAAGCTCACGAGTGTTCACAGCCGCGACAGCCAATATTCACACGAAATTCGCCGCGGCGCAGAAAGGCGACGCCGAGAGAGTGATGTCGAACAAAGATGCTGAACGTTCTCGCGTCAGCTCGGAGCTGCGGGCCGGCCGAGCCGTCGCGGCCGGCGCCCTCCTGGCCGGCCCGCTCTCCAAGCGCTCCGACTGGCTGCACACGTGGAACAAGCGCTTCTGCGTGCTCACGACCGAGGCACTCTCGTGGCACAAGGACTCGGGATTGGAGGCGGTTAGTGACTCGCGCGTGCTGCGCATGCACTCTAAGGTTCACCTGATCGCCAAGGACGGCACCCTCTGCATCATGCACTCCAAGGACCAGCCGGCGCCACTCTGGTTTTCGGCCGCGTCCGAGCCGGAGCTGCGCGTGTGGCACCGCACGCTGCGCGCCCTCGTGGACTCCCTCGACGCGGCGGCGCGCATCGCGCGAGTGCACATCCACGAGAACGGCTCGCGCTTCTCGGCCGCGCCCTTCACCGAGCTGCCACACATGGGCTCGCGCAACCTGCGCGAGGGGCGGCTCGCCAAGCCATACTTTGTGTGCGGCCTTGAGCCACAGCGCCGGCCGCCACAGCCGGCGAGGGGTGGACCGTCGGGCAGCAGCGGCGGCGCCGGCTCGTCGCGCGTTGCGCCGGCGCCACCGCCCGGCGTCACGGGCCCCGTGGTGGTGGCTGGCGTGGCGGGCGAGGTTGTCATGTATCTCTTCTCGCTGCCGCCCGCGACGGCCGCGTGGAATGGCGAACAACGGCGGGCGTTCCGCGAGCTGATGGCGGCGATTGCGGCGGCCGACTGCCCACGCCTACTGCCCACCCTGCATACAGACGTGCTGCCAGACGTGGGGAAAGCCGCCGTGTACCGTGCCCTCGTCACCGGCGGCTCCGTGCGCGACCTTCTACATCGTGTGGCTGATCCGCTCGCGCCGCACGGAGTCAAGTATGCGAGCTCGCCCGTCGACGCAGGAGATCGAGCATGCAAGTGCTCACCACGGCGCCCTCCCCTGGCCTCTCCCCACAGGTATGGGAGCTCGCTCGTCGACGAGGCGCTCGGCGCCGGCGGCGCCAACGGCAACGGCAACGGCAGCGGCAGCGGCAGCGACGGCAGCGACGCGCCTGCCAAGAAGGGGCCGGGCGGCCTCCCCGTGCCCTCCCTCGGAGCCGCGCCCGTGAAAAAGGGCCCACAGCCGCTGCCACCGCACCTCATCGCGAACTTTGGTCGACAGATCCTCGAGGGCCTCGCCGCCCTCCGCTGCCTTGGGCTGCCATACCCGCACCTGCACTGCGGCAACGTCTTCCTGGACGTCCAAGAGGACGGTAGCGACCGCCCGCCCTCTCGGCCCCCGCTCCCCCCCACCCGCTCCCCCCCCCCCGCCCCCCCCCACTCGCTCCCCCCCACCCGCTCCCCCCACCCACTCGCCAGTCGCCGCTCCCCAGCGTCGCACCTCCCCCCTCCCTCTTCCTTCTCACCCGCTCCACCCTCCCTCTTCCTTCTCACCAGCTCCCCCCACCCGCTCCCCACCCCGTGCTCTGCGCATAGGCACCGCCGCATGCCGGCTAGCCGAGTACGAGCTGGGCGTACTGCATGCGAGCGCGTCCGCCACGATCCTCCCCCGACAGCCCGCCGCGAGCGCGGCCTCTGAAGGCTCCGCCCACGCGTCCGATGAGGTCGTGTGCTTTGGCCACGTGCTATACGAGATGCTCACCGGGCACGAGCTCGGCAACCGTTCGGAGCTCAACGGCCAAGGCGCGGCCAGTGCGGCCACCGCCGCCACCGTGGGCGCGTGGGCGATCGTGCGGGCCATCCTCACGCCATCGAGTGCGGGCTACAACCACCTCCTCTCGAGCCCGGTGCAATTGGAGGAGCTGCTGCTCCATCCATTCTTTGCACGCGAGACGCCCACCACATGGTCTGCAGAGGCGGCGATGGCACCGCTGGTCGCGTCGCTCGATGCCGACCAGCGCAGGCTGCTCTTGGCAGCGCGCGCGCTCTTCCCGAACTCGCTGTCCAGCCAAGCCGAGCGCGCCGCCGACATGGATGACGACGACGACGGACCGCCAACCTCGCCGACGCAGGCGAAAATGGCGGCGGCGGCGCTGGTGGCGGCCGCGGCCGTAGGCGCCGCCGCGGGCGCCGCCGCGCGCACGAGCGGCGCAGAGCCAGGCAGCCCCACGCCGAGCGTGCGAGGGCTCACCGCGCCCGCGTCCCCCCTCTTCAACCAGGACGCGGCCGACGCGTACGCGCGCCGTCTCGAGCAGGAGGCAGAGGCGCGGGAAAAGGAGGAGCGCTCGATGGGGCCCCTCGCGAGGGAGGCGCGCGCGAGGGCCGAGGCGGCGGAGCGCGAGAAGGCCGAGGTGGAGGCGCGGGAGGCGCGCGCGAAGGCCGAAGCGGCTGAGGCGGAGCGAGCGGCCAGCGAGCGCCGCGCCAAGGCGGATGCGGAAGAGGCCGCGAGGCAAAGGCTAGCGGCGGAGAAGGCGGCGGCGGAGAAGGCGGCGGCGGAGAAGGAGGAGAAGGCGGCGGCGGAGAAGGCGGCGGCGGAGAGGGAGGCTGCAGAGAGGGCGGCGGCGGAGACGGCGGCGGCGGAGAAGGCGGCGGCGGATAGGGAGGCGGAGAAGGCGTGGCTGGATAAGGCTGCGGCAGAGAGGGCAGTGCCGGCGCCGGCGCGGTCCGCGGAGCCAATGCCAACGCCGGCGCCGCTACCTCCGCCGCTACCTCCGGCGCAGCCTAACCTGGCCGCCATCGCCGCGGCTGAGCAGAAGGCGGCGGCGGAGAAGGCGGCGGCGGAGAAGGCGGCGGCGGAGAAGGCGGCGGAGGAGAAGGCGGCGGCCGAGAAGGCGGCGGCGGAGAAGGCGGCGGCGGAAAAGAACGCAGCGGCGCAATTGCCGGCACCGCCAATGAAGAGAGCGATGTCGCTCGAGCGTCTGTTTGAGCTTGCCGAAGCCGCCAACGCCCAAGACGTCGAGATCACCGACGATATGCTCTTGTGGAGCGAGGAGGAGGCGATCAGCTTCTTCAAGTCGGCGGCGGAGCAGGCGGCGGCCGAGGAGGCGGCCGCGGCCGAGAAGGCTGCGGCAGCCGAGGAGCAGGCGGCGGCCGAGAAGGCGGCGGCCGAGAGGGCTGCGGCGGCCGAGAGGGCGGCTGCCGAGAAGGCGGCGGCCGAGAAGGCGGCGGCCGAGAAGGCGGCGGCCGAGAGGGCTGCGGCGGCCGAGAGGGATGCGGCGGCCGAGAGGGCGGCGGCCGAGAAGGCGGCCGTAGAGGCGGCGGCGGCCGTAGAGGCGGCGGCGGCCGCCGAGGCAGCGGCAGCCGTTGAGGCAGCGGCAGCAGCAGCGCAGGCGGCGGCGCTCAACAACTCCGCAGCTGAGATCGCGGCCACGGCCGAGTCGAGCGCTTTAGCGGACGCGGCGGCGGCGGCCGAGGCGGCAGCAGGCGACGACGACACAGCTGGAGCAACTGAAGCACCTGAAGCACCGGTGGTCAAGGCACGGTCCGCCTCGGCCAACTCCGGGGAGGGCGGCAGCGGTCCCTCCGACGTCGACGAGAACGGCGGCCGGCAACGCGCCTTCGCCGAATCTCGTGCCCAGTCAGCGTCGGCGCCCTCCCTCACCGCTGCCGAGTCCGCGCAGCTCGAGGCGACCCTCAAGGCTCTGCCCAATAAGAATCGCCCGTCCGACTACCGATGGCTCGAGGGGCTGCTCGGAATGATCGCGTTCAACGCTGCGCCGGTCGTGCGCGACTTGGCGACGCAGGCCGTGGGCTCGCCGCTGTTTGTGATGGCGGGCGCGTGCCCCTCGGTCTTCGCTGGCATGCAGGCCGTCGTGTTCACCGCCATGTATGAGCCACGTTCGCCTTCAGCCGTGCGGCTGAGCGCGGGCGGCACCGGCGCGCCTTCGAAAGAGGAGCGCCCAACCATCGACTTTTGGTGGCTCAAGCCTCGTCCTGAGGATGGGAATGCGCTGCAGGAGGACACGTTACACCGAGTGCCCAAGGGAACGTGGAAGAATGACCCGGGCGCCTCCAAGAAGATCTATTCGCCCCTAGCGGCGCTCTTTGATGCAGGAGGCACCTCGACCGATGGCAAGCTACGCTTTGGAGTGCTGCCACGCGCAGACGCCAACCTGCGGGCGCGGGCGTACATCGAGTGCACGGCGACGCGCGTGCGCTATCTCCTCTGCTGGGTGTGGCTCGAGGACTGGTCGTCGCCCATCTCGTTGGGCAAAAAGTACATGAAGGGCAAGCTCGTGTACCAGCGTGGTGACCAAGGCGTTGCCAGCGCCAGCACCGGCCGTTACTACGCCCGCCCGTTCAAATTCCTCGAGTCGCTGCTCATCGTGCCGCCAGGCAGCCATCTCGAGGAGGAGGTGGGCGGCGTGCTGCCCGCCGATTCGCTCAAGATCGGGTGCAACGTGTGAGGGTGGGGGATGGCGCATGGCGCCATCGCAAGGGTGCAGCGTGCGAACACTCACAGGCCCAGCGCGGTGGGTATGGCGGGTGACGCATGTTCTGATGCACTCGCGGGCCAAGTGAGCCTCGCCCCCCCCCGGCGCGCCCCCCCCCCCCCCCCCCCCCCCCCCCCCCCCCCCCCCCCCCCCCCCCCCGGGGGGGGCCCCCCCCCCCCCCCCCGGGCCAAGTGAGCCGCCGCGGCCCTCTCGCCCGCGCGGCACAGCGCGTAGCAGAAGACTGTAAGCGCAGCGCGGGGAGTCGACAGTGTCGTGTGCGATGTGTATCCGCGTAGTACTACGTGTGCAATCACATGTGATGCGATTCGTATGCCATATGCGTCGCGCCGCGAGCGTCGGGGGGATGTGTCGTGGTGTGTGCCCCCCCCCGCCCCCCCGGGGACGGCTTGGCGCGGATCAACACGTGTCGTCCCTCGTCGGTGTCAAAATGTTGTGCTGTAATCCTTTTGTCTACACAGACGGCCTGTCAACGCAACAAGAACGGAACGGACGTCGTGGGCGTGGGGACGGTCGTCGATTGTGTAGTCTGTGTCACGAACGACATAGGGACCCTAGTCCGGTCATCATCGACGACGACGGTGTTTGCGTCGCAAGCGACATAGTATAAGATCATGTAGGCGCAAACAAAGCAGCCGCCGCTGGAAAATGAGCAGGAGGAGGAGGACGAGGAGGAGCACAAGCAGGAGGAGCGCGAAAAGGAGCGGCCGCCGCCGCTCGTACTCGTTGGAGATTCCTGCGGATGCCGAATTGGATCCGTCTCTGATCCACTTCATCGCCATTGAATCGATCGCCACGCCCAATCATGTGCCCTGCCAACCAGAGTAACGCGGCATCGGCGGCAGTTTTCTTGACCACGTGGACCGGCGTGGCCACCGCGAGCCTCTCGAGAGCGCTATCGGTATCGTTGCCGACGCCAGCAGCATCGGCATCAGCATCAACCTTGGGTTCGTCAACTGTTCCGCGGGCCGCCTGCACGGGCGAGCACACTATGCTAGGCGCGGGAGCGGAGACAGCGCAGTGGGTGCCGGCAAGTTGTGAGCTGGCGACTCCCCCTTGGCAGTCGTGAGTGGCCACGTGAGCGGATGAGTCTCCGCTGGACTTTGGCACGAGGACGGACTCGGCCTCCAATTCGGCCACGTCTACCTTCGGGTTGAATCTCAATCGTCGGGTACGTGGAGGCGGTACAGGAGCGCAGGGTAGCGACGCCGCCTCCGCCTCCGCCTCCGCCTTCGCCTCCGCCTCCGCCACGGCCATTCGTCGGAGCTCCTGCACCCGGCGTGTGCGTCCGCGCTGGAACTCCTCCCACGCCTCGTCCGTCAGACTGGGCTGGAACTCCTCCCACGCCTCATCCGTCAAGACGTCCACTACTACATGGAGCCCCTCGTCTTGGGCATCGAGGTTGCCAATGACGGAATCTGGCGATGTTGATGAGAGCACGGGGGCAAAGCGTGCGTCCACCATGGCGCTGCTTTTCTTGGTGCGTGATGAACCCAAGGTCGTAGTGTGCTGGATGGCGGCGGTCTCTTGGGAAGGGGAAGAGAGGGCTCTGCTGGCCACACTGCTCGCCTCTCTGCTCGCCACGACGCTGCTGGCCCGCGGCTTGAGCGCCGTGCATGCAACGAAGGTGAGCCAAGCTGCGTGGGCGAGGAGTACAAAGGCCATCACATGCAGTGCCACCTCCCACGCGGACAGCAAGCCACCCGCAGACGCATCCGGCTTCCGAGCGGAGGCGCCCAAGCGGATGTGACCGGCGAGCCGCGCGACGGTCGGCGCAACGGCACGTCCAAGCTGCAACTTGGCCACGCGCGGGGCCACGTGATGACGAATCATCTGCTCGGCGACCATGCTGCCTGCGACGATGGCCGCCCTTGCCAACAGGTTTGGCATGAGCAATCTGCTGGTCGCAGCTGAGAATGCCCCGTTGGCGATCGCGTGCGCGGCCAGAGCGTCTCTGAGCTTGAGCAAGCGTCGGCCTTTGCGTAGGCGCTGTACGAGCTTCGCTCCAAAGCTAGCCGTCAAGGCGCGCGGCAGATGCTGGCGTGTGGCCACCGCTAATGCCCGGGCCACCTTGTGGACGAGCACGCCTCCATGCTTGAGCAGGATCGGGCCGCGTGCCACAGCAGGGTGGTTGTAGTAGCGGCCCAGAACGACGGCACTTCGATGCTGCACATCCGATCGCACACCCCGCTCCAGTTGGGCCGCGTGCCACCTCACGACGTCGTGCACCTGCTGGAGAGCATCTCGCATCAACTCTCGCATCGCTCATAAGCGAACACTCGTGAGTGAGAAGTTTGGAAAAGTAACGCTCTTCTTGACGTCGCATGCAGGCACCTCGCAAGGGCGCATGAAGTCAAGATTCACACTTTGCAATGTGTGCGACTATTATCGATTGCATGCACGAAAAGGTCTCACCCACACGCAAACGCATGTGATGGCTGCTCCTGGCCGCTCCTCTTCCGCTCTGATCACCGAGCTGCGCATCTCACACCTGCGCAGCTTCGGGCACGAGACCGTGATCCGTCTGCGTGCGGGCCTCAACGTCATCGTCGGTGCCAACGGCTCCGGCAAGTCGAACGCACTCGATGCCGTACTCTTCGCGCTGCTCCAAGAGCCAGCGATGCTGCATGTGCGCTCCTGGGCTGAGCTCACGAATCGGGCCCGCGTCGGACCGTGTGCCGTGCGCCTCACCTTTGCGTTGCCGTCGGCGGAGCCTCGACTGGTGCTCATGGCTCACGTGAAGGAGGATGCGTCGCGGGCCTTCAAGCTCAACGGTGGGACGACGACAGCGGCGCAGGCGCGCGAGGCGCTGCTCGAGCTCGGCATCGACACGAGCGTGCCCTCGTTCTGCGTGCGGCAGCACAGCGCATCGCGGCCCATCGACGACGCCGCGCTCACGCGGCTGCTGCTGCAAGCGAGCGGTGCCGCGCTCTGGCAGGCGGCAGCCGCGCACAGCCGCGCTCAGCTCGTCAAGGAACGTGAGACGCTCTCATGCGTCCAAAAAGACATTGGCGCCATCGAGGCTCTTCTCGAGCGCGAGCGCGAGGCACACGCCGCGCTCTGCCGGCTGCTCCAGCTGCGTGGGCGCGAGCGGCGCGGGCGTGCCTGCATGGCCTCCCTCGCTGAACGGCTCGCCTCCTCCGCCCGAGAGAGCCACGAGGCCGCGCTCGCCGAGGGGCGCACACGCGGCGCGCGCGCGCAGCGGGTGCTCGCCGAGCTCGAGGAGACAAAGGTCACGCAGAGCGCGCGGCTTGCGACGGCGACCACCGTGACGCAGCGTGCCCACGCCGACGCGAGCGCGGCGGCACAGGCTGTCGAGGAGGCCGCCGAGGTGGCCGCGGTGGCCGAGGGTGAGATGCTTCACGCGGTGGTGCTGGGCGAGCAAGCGCGACGCGAGCGGACGGCGCTCGCGGGTCAGCAAGAGCGCCGGCGGGCAGCCGCTCGTGTGAGTCTGCTGGCGAGTCGCCGGCAGCGAGGCGCGTTACGGGCTGCTCGAGAGGCGGCGGCCGAGGCGGAGGCGGCGAGGGCAGAGGCGCACGCAGCGTGCCAGCGCGTGGCGGCGGCGACGAGCGGCGGGTGGCTCGTCGACGGCACACTCGCGCAACTGCGCCAGCAGACGGAGCATCGACTACGTCTCGAATGCCTCGCCCACGAGGACGCGAGCGCCGCGGCGGCCGAGGCAAGGTCGCGAATGGAGCAGGACGAGGCTGAGGCGCGCGAGCGCGCTGACGTCATCGTCGCCGAGGCCGCGAGGCTTGTGGCTGCAACCGAGGCGCGCCAGGTGGCCGAGGCGCGCGCGGCCCAGGCGCAGGCCGCGGCCGAGATGATCGAGACCAAGCTGCGCACTGACCAGACGACGGCGAAGGGCTTTGGCCTGGGCGGCGCCGCCGGCGCCGGTATCGGTGGTCGTACTCTCGAGACGGCGGCTGCGCAGGCCGAGGCGGCCGCCGCCGCCGCCCACGAACGCGAGCGCCGAGCGGTGGCTCGGCTGCGCCTGATTGACCCTGAGTACCACCCTGCCGCCGCCGCCGACGACGACACGAGCGCCGCGGCGGCGCCCACGGCGGCGCCCAGCCTGGTGTCAGTGCTGCGCCTAGCGTCGGAAGACATGCGCCTGCCTCGCTGCTTGCTCGCGCTCGAGGTGATCGCGGGACGGCACCTGGGCGTGCGCCTGACAGGTACAGCCGAGGCGGCCGTTCCGCTCCTCGAGGCGGCACGGCGGCGCAATGAGGGCGTTCGAGTCTGGCCGATCACCTCGCTGCGAGCGCGAGCGGTGCCCCCAGCCTCCGTCGCCGCGCTGCAGCGTCGGTTCGGCGATCAACATGTGATCGCCCCGGCGGCTCTCATTGCGAGCGCGGGGCCTGTGCAGGGCCGAGTGCGGCAGTGGACGGCGGCGGCGAGTGCGGCAGCGGCGGCGACGGGCACGGGCGGCGGTGAGCGACGCGGCACCGCAGGCACGGGCGGAGGTCCAGATGGCCACCGAGGTGGCGATGGAGAATGCGGCGGAGGAATTGACGATTCGACGGACAGGGAGCCGGCGGAGGCCGGTACGGCGGCCAACGGCGCGTCGGGGCGAGGCACCCTATGGGCGGCGGTGGAGCATGCCTTTGGATCTTCGCTCATCATCTCGAATGACGAGATCGCCGAGGCATGCCTGGAGGCTCCCGGGGTTGTCCGGTGCGTCACGCTCGCAGGCACGGTCCACGAGCGCGCCAAGCTGCAAGGAGGCTACCGCGACGGCGCGGGGCAGCTCAACGGCTTCGCGGCGCTCTTTGAGTATCAGGGCGCTGCTGCTGCCGCCGCCGCCGCTACCGAGCACGCCGAGTCTCTCGCGCGTGCTCTCGCGACGCATCGTGCCGCACCCCGCGCCGCCGCGGCCGCTGCGGCCGCCACCGCAGGCGTCGAGCGGCTCGCAGCGCGGCTCGCGCAGCTGCGTGCGAGCCATGCCCACGAGCACGCTGCCGTCGGCGAGGCCGCGGCGATGCTGGGTGAGCAGAGTGGGCGCGCCGCCGCCGCCGCGTCGCATGCGGAGAGGCTGCAGGCCGACGTGGCAGCGCTCAATGCGATCAGCTCGGGCGGCGGGGAAGGCGTCAACGGGCGGAGCGCGACCATCGCGGCGCTTCGGCAGCTCCGCGCGCGACGCGAGGAGCACGCGGCAGCGGCGCGTGCACTCATGGAGCGGCTCGAGGCGGAGGCTAGGCGGAGCGAGTCGGCAGAGGGCGATGGCGTAGCGATGGACGAGGAGGGGGATGAGGAGGGGGGCGAGGTGGGGGGCTCCGCCCCGCCCCGCAAGCCCTCGGCGTCATCGGCGGCGGGCGCAGACGAGGACGTTGAGGCGTCGGCGCTGGCAGAGGAGGAGGAGGAGCAGCTGGCGGCGCTCGGGCACGCCACCGCGTCGCTGCGTCATGCCGAGCGGCAGCTGTTACTTGCCGACCGCCGTGCCGCCGCCGCGTCGGCCGCGGCGGCCGCGGCTGCGGCAGCGGAGCACGAGGTGAGAGCAGAGGGGAAGCGGAACGCGCGGCAGATCGAGGCGGCGCGAGTGGAGGTAGCGGCGGCGGCGGCCACATTGGCCAGGTTGTCCCGCAGCGAGGGAGGAGCGGCGGCGGCAGGGCTGGTGCCGGACATAGCGCTTCGATGGCTCAACGCCACGGCGGCCCTCGAGGACGACAAGGGCGATGACGTCGAGGATGACGAGGACGGCGGGGCGGCGGCGGCAGAGACGATCGCAGCGGCCACCGCAGCAGCACCCTCAGCGCCCAACGCCACGGACGAGGCCGACAAGGACGTGATGGACACGGACGACTTTGGTGTGGGCTTGGCCGCGGATGCCGACGCCGACGCTCTGAGCGCATGCCTCGCCTCAGGCGAGTTACAGCTGGCCACATGGCTGCGTGAGCGGCAGGAGCTGCAGCGTACACACGGCTCGTGTGCCGCCCTCCGCGCTCGTCTCGCCTCGGCGCAAGTGCTCACCGGGGCAAGAGCGGGCGGCGGCGGCGGCGGCGGCGGCGGCGGCGGCGGCGGCGATACGGGCGGAGGAGGAGTTGTGGGCGCCCTCGACACGCTGCAGCAGCTACAGGGCAAGGCCCATACGGTGGCAGCTTCGATCAGCACGCTCACGACGGGCCTCGAGGCGATGAAAGTGCGTGTGGGCCAGGCAAACGTCGAGGCGGTTAGCCAGGTGCGCCGGCACACAGCATCGCTCTTCGCGACCCTAGTGCCGAGCATGCAAGCGGACATCGAGTGTGACGAACCCGATGATCTCGAGGCCAAGGGCGCGCGATTCCGCATCCGTGCCGCGGGCCGCGCGCGCTCTGATGGGCTTGCGGACGAGTGGAGATACGGGACCGGAGAGCTGTCGGGTGGACAGCGCACGCTGCTCAACTTGGCGCTGCTGCTCGCTCTTGCGCGGCTGCGCCCGTGCCCGCTGCTGCTGCTCGACGAGATGGATGCGGCGCTCGACGAGAGCAACGCAGCCAAGGTGGCGGCGCTCCTTGCCGAGCTGAGTGCCACGTGCCAGGTGATCGCCATCTCGCACCGCGTAGAGCTGCACCGCGCCGCGCACCACATCGTGCGCCTGCACAAGGACAAGGAGTACACGGTCGTCTCGGAGGGCTGATAGAGGTCGGTTGAGGCCGAGTGAGCATCGGCAGTGAGTGTGAGTGAGCAGTGTGCGAGAGCGTGCTCGCTGCGGCGTGCGTCGGGCACTCTGCGGCGAGTCGAGGTGGCGTTACGAGAGGTGTACGAGAGAGGTGGTGGGAGAGGCAGGCTGCTGGCCGGAGCTCGTTCCCCCCCTGAAAAGTCGTTTCGACGCTCGCATACACCGCGGCCCGCCTCATCGACGGCTCGCCACTGGGCGAGAATGAGCGGGGGTAATACTGTCGCCCGAGGGCTTCGAGGATCATTCACAGCACGAGGTCGCTCAATCAAGTTTCGTCGCGGAGCTCGTGCGAGGTAACACCTCTCCGTCGCTGTCCCGTATTGCGCGGTGCGCGTGTGCGGCGCGGGCGGTCGGCACGATTTTCTGCCTCGCCACCCGCGTAGCTGGCACCGTCCGTGCGATGAGCACATCTGTGACGGAGAGCAACAGTATAGGCTTCATAGGGGGCGGCATGATGGCCACCGCGCTCATGAACGGCTTCCTCAAAGGCAAGGCGGTGCCCTCAGCGCAGGCGATCAGCGTATCCGAGCCATGTACGTGTGCGAGGCTCAACCTCACACGCGCGCAGTCACCTGTCTGATGCCAACCGGCTGGTGGCGACTCTCACCCTTCCGCAGACAAGCCAATGCGCGAGAAGCACGCAGCGAGCGGCTTCTTTGCAACCGACTCCAACGTGGCCGTTGCGCAGCGGTGCGACGTGCTCTGGATCGCGACCAAACCCGACGTCGTGCCCGCCGTCCTCACCGAGATCGGCGCCATCGTCAAGTCGCGCGACGCCCTCGTTGTCTCGATCGCCGCGGGCGTCTCGCTCGACACCATGGAGCAGCACCTGCCACCAGGCTGCCGGGTAATCCGCGTGATGCCCAACCTGCCCGCGCTCGTGTCCGAGTGCGCGGCCGGCTTCTGCTGCGGCAAGAACGCGACCCGCGCCGACTCTAAGCATGTCAAGGCGCTCCTCGACTCTGTGGGAAAGGCGGACGAGGTGCCTGAGAAGCTCATGGACGTAGTGACCGGCCTCTCGGGCAGCGGGCCTGCGTTTGGGTTCCTCATGATCGAGGCGCTCGCCGATGGCGGCGTGCGCGCCGGGCTGCCCCGCGCAACGGCCCTCGTCCTCGCCGCGCAGACGCTCAAGGGCGCCGCGGCGATGGTGCTCGAGACAGGCAGGCACCCGGGCGAGCTCAAAGACCAAGTTTGCTCTCCAGGTGGTACGACGATCGCCGGCGTCGAGGCGCTCGAGAAGGCTGGCTTCCGCGCGGCGGCCATGGGCGCCGTGACCGCGGCCGCCGCGCGCTCTGCCGAGCTTGGCGCGGCGGCTGCAGCCAAGGCGCCTCCGAGCAAGCTGTGACCGCCTAGCACGGCTGTGACCGCCTAGCACGGCTGTGACCGCCTAAAAATGAGAAGCTACGCCGCCGCGAGCACAACTCGCTCAAGTGCATTACTCTTCAAGCGGGGTACACAGTGCGCTATTAAAGTTCGTCGTATAAACCTTACTTCACGCTAAACCGTCTAGACACGCTAATCTCGTCTCCGTTGATCTCGGCGTGTAGGCTCTCAAACAAGAGCTCACAAGAATGCAGAAATGGGCTTTCTTGTTATATCATTGGACACGAGGCACACAGGGGGCTCGTACGAGGAACTTCCAAAAAAGGCAGAATCGCACATTCACACCGAAGTCTGAGTTTTCATGGCCCGAGCAAAGTCCCCGCGTCATGTACCGTGTTCATGAGGCTGCTGCCGATCGTGCTCGCCGCGCTCACCGCGCAGCGTGCCACTGCATGTACCGCCGTCGTGGCTGGTCGCAAGGCGACCGCGAATGGCGCGACGCTACTCCTGCACACCGACGACTGCCTCGATTGCGACTTCAGGCTCGCGCGCGTGCCGCCGCTCTCAGCCTCGGCCGCTGCCCAGCCAGAGCCCGTGCGCCTATTCAGCCAGCTGTACCCACGCGAGGTGAGCAACCGCTCGCCAACATACGATCCGAGCAACCTCGACACCGAGCTGCCCAAACCGCTCCTCGACGTCTGGACGAGTGACGAGTGGTACAACAACCAAACGATCGGCGAGCTCGCGCCGCTCGAGCCCGAGGTGGCGGCGATGCTCGGCGTGGTCGCGGAGGGCACGCTTGCGACCATCGAGGGCCAGTACAGCATCGCTAACTCGAAGCAGGTGGCAATGGTCGAGAGCACGTGTGGCGCCACGCCGGCGCTGCTGAGCCTCGCACGGACGAACCCGTCGCAGGGTGCGCGCGATGGGGCGCTGTGGGACATCTCAGCGCTGAGCCGCGTGGCGCTGAGCCGCTGCCCGAGTGCCCGATGCGCCGTCGACCTGATGGGCTACCTGGCCACGCGCGATGGCTTCTACGGCGGGCAAGATGACGGACTGCCGGACCCATCTTCCAACGGCGAACTCATGCTGGTGAGTGCTGAGTGCTGAGTGCGCCCGAGTGCCGCTGCTTTGCTAGTGCCGCTGCGTTGCTGCTGATTTGGCTCTAGATTGCCGCCGATCGGCGCTGCTCGCCTGTGTTGGCAGGTGGCCGACCCGACGGAGGCGTGGGCGTTTCAGATCGCTCCGCTGCCGC
>ERZ761574.1129-NODE-1129-length-18091-cov-114.045187_pt1 | contig 18091 bp, 8 predicted proteins | sample MGYA00374950_ERZ761574 | MGnify/ENA primary metagenome ERZ761574 (study PRJEB28895, sample SAMN07631631) | mixed culture metagenome | isolation source: Freshwater growth medium | place: USA: Seattle, Washington | collected 2016-10-03 ... | reverse complement strand
GGTGGCGGCGGCGAGGGCGAAGGCGGCGGCGGCGAGGGCGAGGGTGGCGGCGGCGGGGGCGAGGGTGGCGGCGGCGAGGGCGGTGGTGGCGATGGTGAAGGTGGTGGCGGCGAGGGCGAAGGTGGTGGCGGCGAAGGTGGGGGGGGCGGCTGCGGTGAAGATGGCGACGGCGGCGGCCTAGGTGGCGGTGGCGAAGGTGGCGGCGGCGAGGGCGAAGGCGGCGGCGGCGAGGGCGAGGGTGGCGGCGGCGAGGGCGAAGGCGGCGGCGGCGTAGGCGAGGGCGGCGGCGGCGAGGGCGATGGTGGCGGCGGCGAGGGCGAAGGCGGCGGCGGTGAAGGCGAGGGCGGCGGCGGCGAGGGCGAGGGTGGCGGCGGTGAAGGCGAGGGTGGCGGCGGCGACGGAGGCGGTGGCGAGGGCGGTGGTGGCGACGGAGGCGGTGGCGAGGGCGGCGGTGGCGATGGTGGTGGAGCGGGCGGAGGCGGCGACGGCGGCGGCGGCGAGGGTGGTGGCGGCGAGGGCTGGGAGAGGCTCGCGATGGGTAGCGAAGGTGCGCCGTCGGGGTCGATGCAGCCGTTCAGGGAGCAGCATTGGTCCATGGCAGTCTGCACCATGGTCATCGGGTCCGGGCACGCAGTTGGCTCGGTGGCGACGGGCGGGCCGTCACACAGAGCGCTGTCGCTTGAGGAGGGGGTGCAGTTGGCACTGATGAAGATGTGTGCATGGTACGAGTAGCGCGGGATACGGATGCTGTCACGCTCGAATTTGCCGTCAGGATAGGCTGGCACCGTCCACGAGCCGCTTTGGGTCCAGTCCGAGGGCATCTGCACCACGCGAAGGGTGAGCACGCCACCCGACAGGTGGTACGTGTTGCCATCCGACCCGCGCACCGCGGCGATGCTATCGACGCGCGAATACGGGGTGGTGCACCGTCGCGATGTATCCTGCCATGGGTAGCACCATTCGGGCGCCATCGCCGTGACGCTGATCGTATCGACCGTGGCAGGGTATGCAATCGAGATCAGCAGCTTGGTCGTATGAGGAACCTGGATCTGCGTTAGGTTGAGCACGCGAGGCGTGCCGCTCGTGAAAGCCACGTGCCATCCGTACCCGCCCGTCACGCCGGTCACGAGGCCGTTGCGCGTCAACGGCAGCGCCTTTCCGGCGCCAGTCGCGTAGCGCGATCCCCAGTGCTTCACATAGCCGACGGGCGTGCACGCCATCCCAATCTGGCCGTTGCCACATACCAGCCGGCCGAGTGACCGCGCTTGCTCCTCGTACCATTGCAGAAGCACCGAGCCGACCGTGCGTGTGCCGCGCACCCCGCACTGCCACAGGCGTGACAACGGCTCCATGACGCACGCGTCGTCGAGGTGCCACCACTTGCCACCATCGAGAGGAGCGCTCCCGAGCAGCAGGGGGCCACGCAGCCCGGCCGCCGTGCCGTCCGCATCGTACCAGTTCTGAAGCCGGCCCGAGACGCTCGAGCTCATGCCGTTGTGGAGATGCCCTCCGTTATCGGCGACGAAGTTCGTCATACGGAAGCGCAGGCCGGTGTTCTCGTAACGGATTCCCTTGGTAGCCTGCATGAATTGGGGCGCGAACTGGTCCGAGTGCGTCAAGAACGCCCAGACAGATGAGCGTGCGCTGCAGCCGCTCGAACCACTGCCGCATCCGACTTCGGTGCCGCCGCTCCCCGAAGCACGTACGCCGCACCTCCGAAAGGTGGCGTTGGTAAAGATGTGCGCCTGCCCGGTGTCATACCACTCAAAACCGGTGCCGTCCATGCTGGCGAGCGTCGAGGCCACGTTGCATCGGCTCTCATCTTCGCAAGGCACCTGCAGTGCGGCGCCGGTGCGGCACCGTACGAGGACGCGGTTGAGGAACCCATAGCCCAGGATGGAGGCGGAGAGGCCCAGATCATGCGCCTCGTAGCCTACAATCTCGGGCGCGGAGCCCCAGTGCGAGACGCCGGTGAAGGCGCCTAAGAAGACCTTGGTCTCCGTGATGCGCGTGGCCGCCTCATAGCCGGCTGGGCAACCTCCCCATGATTCGAGCTCCGCCGCACACGTGACACGCGCTGGGTTCTGACGGCACGGATTGTAGCGCAGCGGCGGGGGGGCGGTGGTGTTCGGCGGGGGGGCGGTGGTGTTCACGTCCGTGTGCCACAGCTTGCCGCCAAAGTAGATCATGCCCGCGCTCGCCCACCAGAAGCCCGATGAGTGCGCGCTATTGCCCTCGAAGCGCAGCAGCGGATACCTCGATGGCTTCATGCTACTACTCCGATGCGACATGATGGGCGAGTCGAGCTGCGGCAGAGCAAAGCCGGCCCAGCCGCCCGATGCGGCGTTCCCCACGATGGTGTTGTGCCCGTTGGTGATGTAGAAGCCCGCGGCCGCGCTATCGGCGGGCAGGGTGAGCGTGTCGCTCTGCACGATGTCCTCGCAAAATTGGCCAGACGTGCTGATGGCGGCGGGCATACCAATCGGATGCACGAACGACGCCAAGTTGTACTCGAACGTGTTGTCCTGCTCGATGCCGTCCTCAAGATAGAAGCAGTGGCCGATCGCGTCGTACGCCACATTCTCCGAGATGAGCGCGTTATTCGTGCCGTGCACGCTCACGCACCGGTAAAAGGAGCGGTGCACCGACGAATCACGCATCGAGGCGCGCGTGCCACCCGTCCCAGCGTTGCCCACAAAGTGGAAGTGCATAGGGTAGCGTGCCATCTGGTTGGTCTGCCCCATCCGAAAAAATTCGACACCCGAGACACGCCCCTGCCCCATGACGAGCACGTGCCCGCCGAAGCCCGTCAAGAATGAGTTCGCGCACGGCACCGAGTTCGAGCCGAGGGCCCAGCGGGAGGTCGTGCAGGCAATCGGCGTCGTGTCAGTGGGCTCCGAGTCGGCGGCGGACCCCTGCACCACGATGCGGCGCGAGAGTAACGCCACTTCGCCCTGCCAAGCGCCGTTCGCGCCGTGCGCATACCGCGCCGCCGAGGTGAGTTGGAGCGCCGCGCCCACGCCGGCAGGCGGCGACAGCAGTCTGCTCAGAACGAGCACCTCGTTTCGATGGTAATCGCGCGCGTCCTTGAGCGCCGTCGTGGTGAGGAGCACCTGCTGCCCGGGCTCCCAGTTGACGGCGCGCTGCAGATAGACCGTCGTATCACCCGGGGACACCGGGGCCGCCAGCCGCGTCCACGTGCGGTAGAAGCGCTGGCCGTGCAGGTCGAGCGAGCCGGTCGAGGAAACGACGATGCCCTTGAAGGTAGGTGGCAGCGCGTCGCGCTCTGCCTTGGTCGGGGGCCGCGCACCGAAGAGCGTGATGGTCACACGGGTCGTCAGGCGACACGTCTGCGCCCCAGCACGAAGCGCGCCATCCACCTGCATCCCGGCCATGTTCAGCGCGACACCGTGGGTCGAGTTCTCGCCAATGATGAGCTCGCTCGTGGCGGGGATGGTGACAAGGCCGAGCGTGTAGCCCACGTCCCGTGATAGCAGCACCTTCTGTCCTTGTGGCAGAGTCACGTGGGCGCCAGCGCTTGGTGGCACGCCACTAGTTGCCCAGGTGGCCGCATTGTGCCAGCTCACCAGGCCGGACTGGTCGTGTGGGCACCCGGTGCGCGAGGTGCTCGAGGGCCCGGAAGGCTCGAACATGCGCACCAACTCACCTACCGCCGCATAATAGGGGCTAGTGCTTTGCGCAAGAACCACGCTGAGCAGCATTGAGAAAATCCAATGCTGGCGAGCAGGCGCACTGGCGACGCTTCGCATGTGGGGCGGCGACGCAGGCCGAAAAATCGCCTTACCATTGAACCCAGAAAAAGAGCCCGCCGTTTTTTGAGAAAGGGTCAGTTGAATCGACTTAACCTTTTTTGTCATGTTTTGTTCGTTCTTCACACCTCGGTTCACAGCGTCCCTTGATGCAATTAAGCGAGGGCGCAGGCGCTCAACTTTCGCGCTTCCCTTCAGTGCCGATGGGATAAGATGCAGGATGAGTGGCAGCGACCATCCCTCAGCCACTAGCAGCGCACAGGGCTCTGCGCATGTCTGCGCACTGGAAAGGGGGCGCCCTTTGGGGCGCCGTATTTGCACGTGCATTCCACACGTGCTGTGCCCGGGCGTGGCGTGAGAAATGGGGAAACGAAAACGATTCGCAAACATGATGCACCATGACATTCTCATGCATGCAAGTTGCCGGTACATGTACGAAACGCTCCATGGACGAACGCTCCAGAGATCGGAGTCACATCGGAATTCCACCACTACGCAGTCAAGAGTCATCAACACCGTAAAGCGCACCGTCTCAGCTCCACAAAAGCCGCTGGTATTACCTGACCGCCCCGAGGACATCTAATCACGCGGCAGTTGCACAGCGCGCTCGAGAGCCTGGAGACCCACCCCCACACCTCGATAACAGATCACTCTTCACCGGGCTTTGCTGGTCACGCCCAAGGAGCAGTCGGCAAATCTTCTGGCCAGGCACGGTTATCTGAAGCGACGCGAAGGATGATGACATGAGGAGATGCGATGGTAGGAGTCTCCTGCCACTTGGCCTCCTCTACGGTGAGCACTGTGTACGGGACCAACAAGAATTCCAACTCGCCTTCGAAGCCGCTGGCGCTGGGATCAATGAAGTTGACGTGAAGGCAGTCTCGTTGAAATTTGAAGACCCAGAGAATCGGATCCTCACGTTCAAGGTGCTGAACTGCTTGGACGGCTGCTTGTCGACGGTCCATGAATAACTTCGCGACTGACCACTGGAAGGACGACGAAATAAACTGGCGTGAGCGGAAAGTCTTTCCGGGCTCACTAAACCAAGGTATGTGGCGTCGAGGCAAGCCGCCGCCTCGGTAAGTTGTGTCTGGGGTGGTGCTGTTCTCTCCATCTGGCCATTGCTTCGAATCGTATTTCGGACTGCAGCAGAAGAAGGTGATTGCACGGGCCAGACGGATGGCCGGCTCGAGTATCGGCTCGGCATCTTCGCGGATGGCCTCATTCAAGATGCTGCAGACTTCCGGTCCTTGATATGCCTGCGCCTGCGCCTCTCCAACTGTTAGCTGCTCAGCACAGGCCCATAGCCGCACGGCGCTTCTGATCGTGTCCTGTTGTTCGGCGATCTCGTCGACGATCAAGCCATCAGAGTCCCCGCGAATATGCTGAAGCACACGATCAACAAATGCCTGTGCCTCGTCACGAGGTATGGAGCGCTGAGCGGCGAAAAGAAAGATCATGCTTTGCATATCCTGCAGGACTGTGCCGCTGTTTATGTCTCTCAGCGAAGTCGAAGAGTAGAGTGCCTTGTACCGGCTCTTTGCAAAGCTCTTCAGTGCGATTGCGGGGATGGCGATCGCGGGGGGGTCAGCTGCGGCGGCGGGTAGTGTGCTTGATGTTGGAGCCAGGACCCCGGTGTCAATCACACGAAGCTCACCGCCATGGAAGACACCATAGAGTTCGCGAAGGGATTCATCGAGCTGCTTCAAATCAACGGCATCATTTTCGAGCACATAGACTCCTGAGTCCAGGACTGTGATAGCACTCCGCAGCCGCATTGGGGACTCGTATGTAGACTCGTTCGTGTCAAGAGCGAGCATGCCACAACATGGCGGACGCCAGCATTCCTTCCAGCGATCACCACAGCGCCAGTCCAGAGGCTTAATTATGAGCTCACCGAGCTTACCTGCATGATGTACTCGCTTGATGCCGTCGATCTCTTCCCAGCCGATGAGAAGGCCGCTGCAGCCTATGGTGACCCCGGCGCTATCAAGAGTAAGCACGATACGTGGGCTGAAGAGGGCTGAACAAAGCGATTTCAGCCAGAGAAATGTCGGCTGGGCACATGGCCATGTACAATAAGCCAGCGGAATTGCCAGCAGATAAGGCCCGATGGCGATGATTAATTGAAAGGGATCCGGGTTATGCTGGACGAACGAGGAGTTCAAGAGACCCCATGCTAGAAGAGCGGGGGGCAAGACCACAAGTGAGCAAATCACTCCTAGCATGAAGGTTGCCATCAGGATCTGTATGCATATAACCCCGATAGATGGCCGCTCAAATCGTATGCTGTTGGATTCAGCAACAAGCAGCGCGTCGGCGTTCGAACTAGAAGCTGGGAATTCGGATGCTGGGATGGCGATCGCGGGGGGGTCAGCTGCGGCGGCGGGTAGTGTGCTTGATATTGGAGCCAGGACCCCGGTGTCAATCACACGAAGCTCACTGCCATGGAAGACACCATAGAGTTCGCGAAGGGATTCATCGAGCTGCTTCAAATCAACGGCATCATTTTCGAGCACATAGACTCCTGAGTCCAGGACTGTGATAGCACTCCGCAGCCGCATTGGGGACTCGTATGTAGACTCGTTCGTGTCAAGAGCGAGCATGCCACAACATGGCGGACGCCAGCATTCCTTCCAGCGATCACCACAGCGCCAGTCCAGAGGCTTAATTATGAGCTCACCGAGCTTACCTGCATGATGTACTCGCTTGATGCCGTCGATCTCTTCCCAGCCGATGAGAAGGCCGCTGCAGCCTATGGTGACCCCGGCGCTATCAAGAGTAAGCACGATACGTGGGCTGAAGAGGGCTGAACAAAGCGATTTCAGCCAGAGAAATGTCATCCGGGCACATGGCCATGTTATACATGGCAGCATTAATGACAGCACCGCTAGAGAATTCAGGATCACGACCGAGTTCTTTGGCATATCAAGAATGGGATGCCAATCATCTCCTAGTTCGCATCCCAGAATTACAAGGGGCGAGAGTATAAATGAGCAAATCAATCCTAGCCAGAAAGTTGCCATCAGGATCTGTATGCATAACCCGATAAATGGCCGCTCAAATCGTATGCTGTTGGAATCAGAAACTAGCAGCGCGTCGGCGTTCGAACTAGAAGCTGGGAGTTCGGATGTTGCCATCATGGTGGCTACCTCGCAGTGCTGCGCAGGTACACAGCGTTGCTCACGAAGTGAGGAAGGCACCGATGTTGAGCAACTGGGACCGGGGTGGAAGACGCCCACGAGGAGGGACTTTTTCTTGCGAGTTTTGTCAAACACCGCGGAGCTTATTAATGACCGTAACCGTGTGAACGTTTCATGTAACGCGACCCACGCGACGGTCTTGGCAGATTGTCAGTTGCCCGCGATCCGTCGCGGAAATCCCTTCACGCCGTGTTTTTCGATGACGAATTCCGACTCTGCATCCCGCGTAAGGAAGTCGAGCATACACGACGTGCGATAGCAAGCGATGGCGCCGCGCAACCTGTCGCTCGTTGTCCCGGTCGCGGCGGCGGCGGCCGTGTTCACCCTCTTCTGCTCCTCCTACTTGCTGAGCCGGGTGGGCTGGCAGAAGACGGCTCACGTCAAGGTCGAGACGGGTAGCACGCTGGCGTTCGCGGGCAAGTCGTTGCTCGATTACATGCAAGGCTCCGCATCATCATGGGACAACGGCGACAGAGGACAGGACGAGCACCCGCCGTCCGACGCGATCGCCACTAGCCGCGACCTCGCCGATGCCTTGCCGCCGCCGCCAGCCGCCGCGGCTCCGCCCGTCGTCGTTGCACACGCGGAGGCCACGGCAACGTTCGCAGAGGCAGAGTACGACGGCTACTTTCTATACGCGCGCAACGAGATGGTCGAAGGATATGAGCCGGAATACCTGCGCACGCTGCTGAAGAGCCTGCTCGGGATCGCGGTGATGCTCAAGCGGACGCTCGTGCTGCCCGAGGCGCTCTGCCGCTGCCGGGATATGGTCAACCTGACCGACTGCGAAGGCGAGCCCGCGCCCTACTTCGACTGCCCGCTGCGCGTGGCGCTGGACGGTGCCGCGTGGAAGGCGACCAAGCTGGTGCCCGCGATCAAGCCGCCGCGCTTCCTGGCCGGCCCGCCGTCGAAGCTGCCAGAGGTGGTGCGCTGCTCGCACCTGCGCGTGCTGCTGCCGGACGGCATGGACGACTCCGAGATCTCGTTTGCCCTGCGCCAGTACAGCACGGTGCGCTGGCTCGAGATCTCGAGCGCCTCCAAGGCCTTCTGCGGCTGGGACACACGCATGCCCGGCAACGCGGAGCGCATGCGCTCGTTCACCGCGGAGTCGAACAAGCTGGTTGGCGTAGCTGGCAAAGGGCCGGTGTCGTTGTTCGAGTGCACGCACTACCGCGGAGGCACTGGGGAGGTGCTGCAGTTCACCAACCTCGGCTGCAACGAGAAGCACCTCGTGAGCGCCGCGCACGAGCGGCTGCCTGCCTCGATCCGCGAGAGGCCCAAGGGGACGGACATCATGGTCACGTTCGCTACGGGCTCGGTGGCGACGATGGCGTCCAACTGGGTGGCGACGGTGCGGAAGGCGGGTGTGGCGGAGGTGCTCATCGGCGCGCTCGACCAGAGCATGATGGACGTGTGCGAGAAGGACGGCATCCCGTGCATCCTGATCGAGGGCGGCGAGATCACGAAGCAGCTCGCCCAACGGTCGGCGGGTAACGTGCGCTCCGACCCGAAACTGTACCCCAAGATGAGCGTGCTCAAGGTGGGCTTCTACAATGAGCTGCTCTCCTTTGGGTATAACGTGTGGGCGTGCGACGCGGACGCCGTCTTCGTCAATGACCCGCGCGCCATGATGCGCGAGTACCCGTGGGACCAAGCCGACATCGCCATCGCCACCGACTGCATCGACGTGCCTTCGGACAACCGTTACCCGCTGCTGCATTGCGACTTCAACACTGGGCTGGTGTACATGCGCTCACGCCCTGAGGTGATCGAGTTCACCGAGCGGTGGCGCGAGACAATCGCGAATGCAAAGGAGACGCGCATCCGCGACCAGGCCGCCTTCAACATGATGACGAAGCTCCGCCCACTCGAACCGCTCAAGTCCAAGGATGGCAAGACTGTGCCGCGACTCTTCTCGTGCTCGAATGGCGGCGACGGCAAGATCAAGATCGGTGTGCTCCCTCTGTCGCGCTACCTCAACGGGCACACGTTCTTCGTGCAGCACGCGCACACGCTGCCCAAGGCGGAGCCACCGCTCTCCGTGCACATGACCTACCAATTCGCCGAGGGCTCCTCGTTTGCGCACGGCAAGCGGCAGCGGCTACGCGAGGCAGGCCTCTGGCTCGTCGACGACGACGCGTACTACAATGGCAAGTACTTGGCCCTCTCGGACGCGGCCGCGACGCTCGCGGTCGAGCCGATGGGACCAAATGTAGACTCGCGCGATGCGGTCAAGAAGCATTTGGCCGAGCAGCGCCATCGCATTAACCAGCTACGCCCGCTGCTCGGCATCGCCAAGGCGCTCGGCCGAGCGCTCATCCTGCCGCGCATGCTCTGCTACTGCGACTTTATGTGGAAGGAGATGCAGAACTGTCGCGTGGGCGGCGCCGAGAGCATGCGATTGCCCTTTGACTGCCCGATGGACCACGTGCTCGATACGCCCAAGTGGTTCGAGAACGAGCTGGGCGTGGGCGTGCGCGAGCCTTCCTTCCTCAAGAACCTGGCGGCGGCGAGGCCGGCCTTCGCGGCCAACGTGACTTCGTCCATTGCCAAGGTGTCGCTGCGCATGACGCCGCTCAATGATGAGGGGGTGATTGCCGCACTCAAGCCGCACGAGGACGCGCGCATCATCGAGCTCTCGGACGCGCGCGGCACCTTTTGCGGCTTCAAGGACGCAGCGACCAACGGGCTCTTTGAGCGTGAGACCAAGGTGATGCTCCATTACCATCGCACGCCCTTCTGCATGATGGAGGGCTCGAACAACGCGCCGCTCTTCTCGCAGTGCTGCTCGCCTCGCAAACCTGGCGACAAGTTCTTCCCCTGTGTCAATGGGTTCGATCCGCCAGATGCACTCCCAGCATGCAAATGATCCGGGACCTCGCCGCTAGGCGAGCCGGCGATGGTACATTTTGTGTCGCGACGTCCCTAAACAGTAGCCGCTACTAGCGCCAGAGAGGTAGCACTCTCAGAAGCCGTGGAACCTGTGTCACATTGGGTGGGATCCATATTTGGGAACGACAATTTAGCATGTCGGAGAACGCCAAGTTCCGAGTCGCGGCGGCCTGTGCGGCGACAGTCGCGGTCACCATACTTATATTCCGCTCCCGGCGGCATGTCAGCAAGCGCATGCTCGTGACCGGTGCCTCGGGCTACCTCGGCCAGCACTTGGTTGCAGCGCTGCACAGTGCGGAGCCCGGGCTGGAGGTGCACGTCGCTTTCGGAGGTCTGGAGACGTACGAGAGCGACGTGGCCGGCACGGTCGCAAGCGTCACTAAGGTCGACCTCGCGGACGCGGTCGCCATTCGTTCGCTCGTCCGCAGTGTGCGGCCCGATATTGTGGTGCACCTGGCTGCGGTCTCGTCTCCTGTGGTGTGCGAGAAGAATGCAGCTCGCAGCGACGCGATCAACACACCGCATGCGCTGCTCAACGCATTGCCGACATCGACCACCTTCATCTTCCTCTCGACGGATCAAGTCTACGACGGGATCGCCGGCCGCTATGCCAACGCAGCGCCCGCCCAGCCGGTCAACCGTTACGGCCGCAGCAAGTTGGCTTTTGAGTTGGCGTTGCATGCGGCGCTGCCGGCGAGCATGAGCCTGCGCTCGAGCCTCATCCTCGGTCCGCGCACGCCCGGCCGCTGCCGCAAGCAGTCCTTTCTCCAATTCTGTGAGGATCGCGCTCGGGGCGCGCTGCAGACCGATTTCATCGCTGACGAGTACCGGTCGGTCGTGTGGGTGGGTGACCTTGTGCAGATCATCCGATGGGCCGCCTTGCAGGGCGGCGCATCGAGCCACGCGGGCGTGTACAACATGGGCGGCCCCGAGCGCCTCACCCGCGTCGACGTCGCCCGCGAGGTCGTCAAGGCCTTGACGCCCGCCCCAAGCCTCGCCGTTGCAAACGGCCTTCCCCCCTACTTCCGAGGCGTGAGCAAAGCGTCTCTCGGCGACATGGGAGTGGCGTCGCCTCCCGATATTAGCATGGACTCGTCGCGCGTGGCGGCGCTCAGCGGCGTGGCACTCACGCCGCTGGACGTGGCGGTGGCCATGGCACTCCCGAGATGCAATCTCCCGAGTGCGGATCTCGTCCCGATGACGCTCATCATACAGCTCGGCGCTTGTAATGACGAGGCGGGAGTCGTCGATGCCGACGTGCGTGCACGCTGCCGGCGGACGCGTGAGCTGCTCGAGGCGCATCCGAATGCGCGCGTGCTCACCTCGGGCGGCGCGGACCCGCGCTTCAAGTTCAACCCGACGAGCACGCCGCACTGGCAGCTCGTCGAGCGAGCACTGCTAGAAGCGGGTGTAAGTGAGGCGGCGCTGCTCCGGCCGGGGATGCCGGCGCTTCACACGGTGCATGAGGCGATGATGAGCCACGAGCGCGTGCGCCAGTGGCTTGTTGGCCGGCGTCCCACCGAGGTCTTCCGCGAGATTATCGTGCTCACCAGCGACTACCACCTGGCGCGAGTGGCGCACCTCTTCGGAGTCGTCTTTGGCTCACACGCACGGCTCGACGTGCCCGTGCGCTTCGAGGCAGTGGCCGTAGCCATCCAGTCGGAGGAATGGATCGCGGCGCGGCGCGTGCACGAGGCCAAGGCGCTCGCAACGCTCAAGTCGGCGCCGTACGAGCCGTGGCTTGGATGGCTCAAGGCTAGAGGGCTCGAGGGGGTCAACAGCCGCGGGGTTTGAGAGTTGAGTGAAGCTGAACGTTGAAGGGACCGCGTGCCTGTCGCGAGGGGGTCGCTGTTCGTGGATTGTGTTTCGCGGAGGAAGAGGAAGACACCTGCTCTCTAGCGAGCCAATCATCTACTAGACATTGCTACTAGATCGAACCCTAGATCGATCTACACATTCGCTACTATCGTCAGATTTACATTGTACAACTCTTCGGCGGAGACAAACCACGTTTTCATGAGGACTGGTGCGCACTCCGTGGGCGTGCTCTGGTGGAGCTCCATGGACGCATGCGGTTCAACGCGGCGCCCATCACGGCGCATCGCCCAGCACGGCGCCAACGCTCGATCGACGCAAAGACACGCACGTCTACGCCGTCGCGACCCGTACGCGCGCACGCCAGCCCTGGCCCGTGGGTGGCCGGAGGATGTCTCGCGCGATCCCGCGCGCGGACCGCCGCCCCCGTGCAGAGAGATGCGAGCACCGAGCAACATCGCCCACCCACCTCTTACGCATCCCTGTGTGTCTTTCGCCTCCTCGCCTCCTCGCCCGCTCTGGCAGGAAGCAACCCCAAGCAGCATGGCCTCAAAGCGCATCAACAAAGAGCTGCAGGACCTGGGCAAGGACCCGCCCGCCAACTGCAGCGCTGGCCCCGTCGGAGACGACCTTTTCCATTGGCAGGCGACAATCATGGGCCCGGGGGACTCACCCTTCCAGGGCGGCATCTTCTTCCTTGACATCCACTTCCCACCCGACTACCCTTTCAAGCCTCCGAAGGTGCAGTTCCAGACCAAGATCTACCACCCGAACGTGAACTCCAACGGCAGCATCTGCTTGGACATCCTGAATGCGCAGTGGTCGCCCGCGCTCACGACCTCCAAGGTGATCCTGAGCATCTGCTCGCTGCTGACGGATGCCAACCCAGACGACCCGCTGGTGCCGGAAATTGCGCGCATATACAAGGAGGATAGGGCCAAGTACGATGCGACTGCCCGTGAGTGGACGCAGAAGTACGCCAAGTGAGGCGCTCCATAACGTTCGCTCTGGGCGCTCGGGCGCCTTAGGTGTCATGCAGTGGATGTGCGGGCCTACTCGCCAAACCTTGCGAGTGCCTTCCTTCCCTGCGGTACTAGCGAGCGATGCGTAGCTCAGACCTTTTTACAACCATTGCGGAGAAATCTCGTCCGACCGCGACGACTCACTCGAGAGATCGAGAACGGAACCTAGCAGAACCCAGCAGAGAGCAGTGAGTGTGAGCCAGACCCGTCGAGCGGACGCCGCACCGCGCCCACGTCGCCCCCCGGTCGGGTCACGTCGCTCGTTTCGTGGCTCGTCGGTCCGGTCCCGGCATGCCGGTCCGACTACCTCTACCGTCTACCCGTATTGGAGACGGCGAGGCTTCGCGCTCTCCCCCGGTAGCGGTACCGCGTATCGCGATCCGACGCGACGCCCGACGCGATCCCCCGGCGCCGGATCGGGTTTGATTCGGGAATTCGAGGGTCGCGGACATGCGGATCCCGGCGATCGCGAACGTGATACACGCGCCACGCGACTCACGGTCATATCACGGTCACACCCCAAAGTCGGCCATTCGAAGCATTGTCGTGCTCGTGGTCCGCGGGGTCCTCGTTGGGCATGGTTGCCAAGGGGGCATGCCCAATTTGCCGAAAGCGCGGCCGCTTCAGTTATATACAGTATCAGTAATGTCATACAATACAAATTTCGACTTCATCGCGTTCATGCGCGTCGTGTGATAGCCACCGCGGCGATCCGGGGCTCAACCATACCTCGAGATTCGAAGACAGACACACCCCAACGTCACCACCGATTCGCTCACTGAATCAGCAATGTGCACGAGCTCGAGCAGGGCTAAGACGGCCCGTCCGGGCCGGGCTAAGACGAGAGATGACGACACAAAACAACGCGCGCGGAACATGAGAGAGCCCATTCAAAAATGCTAGACAGACAGCGAGTTTTATCACTTACCAACGTCAATGGTGCGGCAGTTGGTGCGGCGCCCCTGCGGTGCAGGTCAAGCTTGAGGACGCACCTGTAGGCGTTCACCGCGGTATGGAAGCGGGCTCGGTCAATCACCTCTGCTGACTATGATCGGCGTGCTGCACCTCAATCACAAAGGTTCCTGTCGAATGGCTCATCAGGCTTGCGACCTTTGAGCATCGGCCAACGTGATGGCACGTGATGGCTTTGAGATGTTAGCACGGCCAGCGTGATAGCACGATGCGTCGCCCAGCACGTAGGAAGGATCGAGATGCCATCAAAGGCCATCAATTTCCCGAGGCACGTGCAGTGAGGCAGTTCAAGGTCTGCACACATGCAGCGCGAGAAGCGAACAGGAGCATGTGGGAGGGGGATGCTCCTTCTCTCGACGCTGGCTTTCAGGGTTGAATTCAACGCGAGATTCGGATTCGAGCCTCCTGTTCGACCGTACATGCGCAAGTGAGCTTATTATTCGGAAGGTAGGATGTCGCATGGGCGTGATCATCGTACGAAAAGGCCCAGGCGAAACTGTCAAGGTGAATGGACATGGCGATGCGGCCATGCATTTTCAATTCTGCGTCGTGGACGCCAAGGGCCTCGAACCCCCACCGGTGCAGCTGCCAAAGTTCGGCGTTACACCAGGAGTCACGCTTGTTGCTGTGTCCAGTGCTTGCGAGGACGAGGGTCGCATTAATTGGCATTGCGACTTGATCGGACATGAAGCGAACGTAACGGCCCACAGCCGACTGCACGAGTAGCGGGTCGCACGCTTTGCGCTCTCTGTTGTCGCCTGGCTTCCAGTTTGGGAGTAAGCACGCCGTTATCATATGGACAGCCGGTAGCGAGAAGACCACCACGGCAGGCCGGAGCTTGAGAGCCTCAGACACCAGGGCCGCCCTCCACGATGCGCTGGGCGGCAAGCTTTCGTGGTTTCCGTTGCACGATCCGCCGACACTCCATCGCATTGAGATCTCGAGGCTACGGCCGACGGCATCAAACTCGCGATAGCGACTCCCCGACGCATTGGGGCACCGGAGGTTGAGCTCCGAGAAAGCGTACCCCGCACTGTTGGCAAGCATGAGCGCCTGCTCCTCAATCGTCGAATCGCCCACGAAGAGCACGCGGCCCGTGGTGGCGCCGCGCTGGAGGTGCAATTGCATCTTTTCGAGTGTTGGCATGCTGCAGTGCTGATGCTCGAACGTCGCATCGCCCCTCGCACTGTCATTGCCAGGCACCCACCAACCGCTTGCCAGCGAGAGAGGTTCTTGACCGGCGTTCAGCAGCAAGGAGCAACACGGCCTGTCCGCCGTAGCAGCCCTTTGGTGGTTTGGCACGACCACGCGCCGACGAGCCGTGCATAGGCCCACGAATTCGCATTCGCTTCGCGTCTTACGAAAGTTACTTGACACGATGCTCGGCCTCGAATGCGGTATGTTTTGCTGCACATACAAAGGGTCGATGGCCTCATCGTAACCGACATGGGAGCCCACGCGACACGCTTGCAGCGTGTACGTCCTTGACTCCACGCGCGATGCTGGAAGGTGAGCTGTGAGCGTTGAATTTCCGTCGACTGGGTAGGTGCTCCAGCGATGTCCGCTCTCTGTGCTGATCGCCAGAGTCCACCGCTCGCCTGGCAAGCCACTGCTCACCGTTGCTGATATTAAGAGGCCAGAGGGGGACGACACGTTGCTGACGAGGAGCTCTGCAGTCAGATCGCCGCATTGCTTGTCCGAGACGCCGGACTCAAGAGTGCGTATGGCACGGCATGTGTGCTGGAACGGTTGCCAGTAAGGCATCGGCGTGGATCCTTCTGTGGCGAAGCATTTTGTTCTAGAAGGAAACACCGAAATCCTTACTATAAAGACGGAGGGTCGTCGATTTTCGTCGGTTTTGGTAGCCGCCACACCGCGCGGAGAGTTTCCACGAGGCCATGGCGATTTTTCGCCGTCAGAGCGCGCGCGCGATGCTCAAGCGGCCGGTTGAGGCGCGCGTTGGCGGCGACCGATCATCTGGACGATGATGAGTGGCACGCGGCGCAGGACATGTGGCTGGTCAAGTGGAGCGGCAGCGTGCTCTTCGACGGCCTTCTTCAGTACGGATGCTCCGTGCTCGGCAGTGCTCCGATGGTGGCTGCTGAGAGGCAATGCCGTGCGAGGCAAGCAGGGACTGCAGCGGAGCAACATGCTCGGCGCGCTGCCGACTCGCTGGCGAGCAAGGGGCGACTGAAAGTGCTGCGCGCCCAGCCCCAGCACTGTCCCAGGCACTGTCGTGCAGACGCTGAGGCAGCGGTGGAGAGCACAGACCAGGCTCGCAAAGTATTCAACAGCTTGTTCTGGATGGCCTTGTTCTTCCTGATCACGCATCGGCTAGCGGCTTTGCTGTGGTTCAGGTGGCCGGCTTGGCGCTGCAACAGCTGCACAGTGTCTGACCCTGCGTTGTGGTCGGCATGCGTACGGCTCCATTGAAGCTTGCGAGCATCTGGACGCCGAGCTGCATGCCGGCCATCGCTGCGGGTGAAAGTCCGATGCGGTTGGTGTGGAACCACCCGGTCATCTGAATGGCAGCAGGCACGACAGCCACGAGCCGTATTCGCTGGGTCCAACGCGAACAAACTCAACCGGCTTGGAGCTGCATTCTGCTGCATAGTGTCTGATCCTGCGTTGTGGTCGGCATGCGTACGGCTCCATCGATCCCTGCGGGCATCTGGACGCCGAGCTGCATGCCGGCCATCGCTGCGGGTGAAAGTCCGATGCGGTTGGTGTGGAACCACCCGGTCATCTGAATGGCAGCAGGCATGACAGCCACGAGCCGTATTCGCTGGGTCCAACGCGAACAAACTCAACCGGCTTGGAGCTGCATTCTGCTGCATAGTGTCTGATCCTGCGTTGTGGTCGGCATGCGTACGGCTCCATCGATCCCTGCGGGCATCTGGACGCCGAGCTGCATGCCGGCCATCGCTGCGGGTGAAAGTCCGATGCGGTTGGTGTGGAACCACCCGGTCATCTGAATGGCAGCAGGCATGACAGCCACGAGCCGTATTCGCTGGGTCCAACGCGAACAAACTCAACTCCTGAGGCCTACTTGCCTGGCACTGGCTGGCCTATATTGTGTTGTGTATGCGTGTAAAACCTTTTTGCGTGTGCGGAATGGCGACCCGTGGCTAGACGTGGCTAACCGGCAGGGCATGCTGGGTAGGAGCTGGACACGACTTGGCAGCGAGGCACGATGGACAAGTCAGATGCCCGTTGGCGTTGCCTTGCCGTTGCATGGCGATTGGCTCGAAGGGGGCCAGTCAGATGCATTGCCGTTGTGTGGCGATTGGCTCGAAGGGGGCCAGCGAAGCGCTGCTGCTTCTTTTGGGAGGCAAACCAGGGCACGCTGCGACCTGAACACGCGGGCAGAATCGTTACATAGACGGCCCCGAGTGTCCGAGGCGCCGCAGGAAGGTAGCCGCAGGCTGAGCTGGGCTCTTCGCCATTCAGCATTCACATGCTTTTGACGCAGCTCAGCTCCTCTGGGCGGATCTGCTTCACTGTTAGTGCAGGGGTGGGCTTACCTTACATGTTTTCATGCACAAGAGACAAATCGCCGCGTGTCCAATGAAACCTTTCTGTTTCTCGCATCCCTCGCGCCTCGGCCCTCGCATGCCGTTTTTCTTTTTTTACGTGGGGTTTCGTGGCGTTAAGCCGTAATGTCTACTGAGCGTGCTGTTCATGTGCGGACCTGACACTATCATGCTGTTCACGTGCGGACCTGTCTATCCGCTGGACATGTTCTACATGTGCGGACCTGTCTATCCCGTCCGCTGGACATGTTCTACTCTACATGTAAGCGAACAGTAACAAAAAGCCTGTGACTGTGTCATGATAATGTGACTGTGTCTGTATTATCATGATACGTGTAGACTTGAGTTCACCGCCGCGGCGCTTTGCGACGGAGGGCGTCGATTTTCGTCGGTTTTGGAAGCCGCCACCGGAGAGTTTCCACGAGGCCATGGCGATTTTTCGCCTTCAGCACGAGCGCGCGATGCTCAAGCGGCCGGTTGAGGCGCGCGTTGGCGGCGAACGACCCTCCAGCGTCAGCCGATCATCTGGACGATGATGAGTGGCACGCGGCGCAGGACATGTGGCTGGTCAAGTGGAGCGGCAGCGTGCTCTTCGACGGCCTTCTTCAGTACGGATGCTCCGTGCTCGGCAGTGCTCCGATGGTGGCTGCTGAGAGGCAATGCCGTGCGAGGCAAGCAGGGACTGCAGCGGAGCAACATGCTCGGCGCGCTGCCGACTCGCTGGCGAGCAAGGGGCGACTGAAAGTGCTGCGCGCCCAGCCCCAGCACTGTCGTGCAGACGCTGAGGCAGCGGTGGAGAGCACAGACCAGGCTCGCAAAGTATTCAACAGCTTGTTCTGGATGGCCTTGTTCTTCCTGATCACGCATCGGCTAGCGGCTTTGCT
>ERZ761574.1122-NODE-1122-length-18174-cov-113.722832_pt1 | contig 18174 bp, 14 predicted proteins | sample MGYA00374950_ERZ761574 | MGnify/ENA primary metagenome ERZ761574 (study PRJEB28895, sample SAMN07631631) | mixed culture metagenome | isolation source: Freshwater growth medium | place: USA: Seattle, Washington | collected 2016-10-03 ... | reverse complement strand
GGAGACGCCCTCGCCCCCCCCGGCCCCCTTGCCCCCACCGTCGCCTTCAGCTTCGCTTTCGCATCCGACCACTCCCTCGCCCGCCGAATACTCGCCTGGGGGCACGCACGAATTCGGCTCATCATACACTCCCTTCGTTGCAGCCGATCTCTCTGAGCCTCTTCCACCCCTGCCCCCTGGCGCCGCCCTTCGCCTCGAGATGACCGGCACCCGCGACGCGCTCCATGCGCACCTGTATTCACACCTCGACGTCATGGAGGCCGCGGTCGCTCAGACGCTCTTAGCCGCTGCTGCCGACGCGCCCTCGCCGAGAACAGCGACTCTCGACCTGGTGCCCATCTCACCGTGGTCCACTCTCGACGGTAGCTGCGTCCCTCGAAAATCGGTGCGACTTCCCGGCGGCGGCCGCGCGCTTCCCGTGTTTGTTGCGCTCAAGCGAGACGATGACATTTACTCGCCCGACGTTCTCGCCAATCTCGCTCTTCTCGGCCAAGCCCTTCGCGCAGATTCTCCTGGCGCGCCCTCGACTCATCGCGAGGCCGTCGAGGCCGGTCAAATCTGGCTGGACGCCGAGGCAAAGGAGCTCAGCAACCATGCGCGGAACGCCTCGTGGACTTCGATTCCGCGCAGCGAGGTTCCGAACGATCGTCGCATCCACAAACTGATTTGGGTGTACAAGCTCAAGCGCGATGGCTCCGCCAAGGCGCGCTTATGCGTGCAAGGCAACACACTGCAGCCAGGCGTTGACTTCGACCAGACCTGGTCTTCGGCCCTCCGCTACTCTTCAGCGCGCGCGCTCTTCGCCTACGCCGCGCGCAAAGGTTGCCGAGTGCGCAGTGTGGATCTGGTTGCCGCTTATCTTCAGGGCCGCTTCGTCGACGGTGAGGTCGTCTACTGCTACCTCCCGACCGGCTATACCGAACTCGACTCGAATGGCCAGCCCTTGATCGCCCGCGTCGACAAAACCATATAAGGCAACTATTCAGCGGCTCACCAACTCTATCATTCACCTCAGAAGTAATTGCCACAACACGCTCATTTGTAGCAATTGTAACACAGATGATCACACAAGGTATGATAATGTATAATTATTATAATGTAAGGTCTTTAAGGGCATGCGTATATCATAGATGATCTATCTGTGCAAGTGCCTTCAACGGCCTACGCCCGAGCTCATCCGCGAGACTGATCTGATCCTCTCTTACCTCGCGCGTTTGCCCTCCGCCGGTCTCACGTACACCCGCGACCAGATGCGCCTCGCTGGTTTCTCCGACGCGTCGTGGGAAACCGCAGCCTCCACATCTGGCTGGGTAGTGATGTGGCAATCTGCCGCGCTATCCTGGGGCTCACGCAAGCAGAAGTCTATTGCGCTTTCTTCTTGTGAGGCCGAGATCATCGCCCTCTCTGAAGCCGCCAAGGACATGGTCTACTTGCGCAAGCTCGTTCGCGGCCTCGGTGAACCCGAGCCCGGACCTTCAGTGCTCGCTACCGACTCCAAGAGCGCGCGTGACGTCTCATACAACCCAGAACACCATGATCGCATGAAGCATGTACAGCGCCGACACTTCTTCATCCGCGACATGGTCGAGTCCTTCGAACTCGAGGTCCCCTTCGTTCGCACCGCCGACAACATTGCCGACTTCTTCACGAAGCCCATGAAATCCGCTAGCCAATTCCACGCCTTCCGCAAGACGATCATGAACGAGCCTCGTTAATCACTCTCAACCGCTTCAGCAAGCAATCTGCCTGTCCGTGTTACCCACGTCAGTCAGAGGGGGGGCGTCTGAGCGCGGTCCTCGAGTGTATAGGTTCCCAACGCGGCCCTAGTTTCCGGCGTTGTATTGGTAGTCGTTATTTAGGACACGAAGGCTTCCTTCTCCTACACCGACCCGGTCCGGTGTCCCCTGGTGTGCGCTTCGCACGCTCATCGACGGGGAGGGGTGTTTCGGTGGCTTGGCAACGTGTGAATAGGCGATTTAGGAAAAAGCGGTCCTGAACTCGCCGCGTGCGCGCATCATGTTGCCCATCGTTCTTGTCGCGGCGGCTCTGGGCAGCCTGTTGACGCACGGCACGGGCGCCCAGCGCCTGCGCACGGCACGGCTGTCCATTGCGACCATGCAGATGCGGGAGACGATGAGGTTCCGCTTGACAGGGTGCCTTGCTGGCGGCATTGGCGTCGGACTGGATCCCGCGAACGTGGTGGACTTCCTACGTCCAGGGGCACCTGCGGCGCAGTTTCTGCGGATCGGCGACGTGGTGGTGAACATTGATGAGGTGTCACTGCTCGACCCGGTGACTGGGCAGCAGCGCAAGCTCAAGGACGCCGTCGACACCTCCCTCGATGAGCACACTGTCGTCATCACGCGCCCCCTCACGCCGCTCTCGAAAGAAGCAGCACAGGCTCTCGGCGCCGAAGCGCTCAGAAGGAGCTCGTCGGGCGCGGCTGCATTCGCTTCGGCGCCGGCGCCGACGGCGAATGGCTCCTCTCCATTTTACCCGCCGCCGAAGCCATCGGGAGAGGAGAAGCCCAGCTGGACGGACCTCAACCCTCCTCCCTCCTGGTGAACTTCCGTCCGCGGAGGCAAGGCAGCAATGTGTATGCGGTACGTGGCCTTCGTGGCTTGTTTTTTGAGCCGCGGATGCGTCTTGGACCATCCATGGAACCATTTTGGACTCACGGACACTCGTGAGCGCAAAAATCGACCCGTGTGCGCGAAGCCCGAGCCGAGCTCGTGCGCTTGTGTCGCGCGGGTCCCTGTGTTTCATCAGGTCGACTTCGCGCCGTCTCGGCGCGAGATTGTGATGAGATCGCGCCTTGTCTGTACATGCGGCTTCTCTCAATAGGGCTCATGCTGCGCTCGGTAGCGCTGGCTTCGCGCGTGGGCAGCCACGCGGCGATCACGCGCGGTCTCTCAGCCGTGCGCATGCAGGCCGCCACCGCCTCGAGCTCGCCCACGCTGGATGAGCGCCTCATCGCCGACGAGCCTGAGCTGATAAAGAAGACGCTGCGCATGCGCCGTGCGGACGAGAGCATGCTCCAGGCGGTCGACCGGATCGGCGAGCTGACAAAGCTGCGCGCGGCTGCCGTCGCCGAGGGCAATGATGCGCGCGAGGTGCGCAAGAAGCTCTCGCCAAAGATCGGCGCGCTGGTCAAGAACGGCGAGACCGTTGAGGCGGAGAAGCTCAAGGCAGAGGTGGCGCAGTCGGCGACGGAGGCGGACGCGGCGGACGCGAAGCTCGAGGTCTTCGACGCGGAGCGCACCTCGCTCTTCAACAAGCTGCCCAACTTGCTCGACGAGCGCGTTGTCGACGGCGCTGATGACAATGCGAACATCGAGGTATTCAGGTGGCGATGTGACGACCTGCGGACTGGTAAGCTCTGGCACGATGAGTTTGGGACGCAGCTGGGCGGGATCGACATGGATGGCGCGGCTAAGCTCTCCGGCGCGCGATTCTCCGTCCTCAAGGGCGGGGTCGCCCGTCTCGAGCGTGCGCTGATCAACTTCTTCCTCGACTTCCACACGGGACAGCACGGGTGAGCGTGCCGTCTAGTTTCCTTGAGCGCCTCTCTGAGCGCCTCTCTGAGCGCCTCTCTGAGCGCCTCTCTGAGTGCCCCTCTGAGCGCCTCTCTGAGCGCCTCTCTGAGCGCCTCTGGTGCCCTCCCTCCTCAGGTACACCGAGCTGTGCGTGCCGTACATCGTTGGTGGCGAGGCTCTCTACGGCACGGGTCAGCTGCCCAAGTTCGAGGAGGACCTGTTCAAGCTCTCGGCACCGATCAACGGCCGTACAGGGTACTTGATTCCAACGGCCGAGGTGCCGATCACGAACCTGCACGCGGGTGAGATCCTCGAGGAGGTGCAGCTGCCTCTCTCGTACTGCGCCTTCACCCCTTGCTTCCGGGCGGAGGCCGGCAGCCACGGGCGCGACACTCGTGGACTGGTCAGGCAGCACCAGTTCCACAAAGTCGAGTTGGTCAAGCTGACGACGCCCGAGGCGTCCGACGCGGAGCACCACAAGCTCGTGGGGCACGCGGAGGCATGCCTGCAGGCCCTTGAGCTCCCGTACCGCAAGATGCAACTATGCTCGGGCGACATTGGCTTCTCGGCCAAGCTCTGCTACGACCTCGAGGTTTGGCTGCCCGGTCAGGGCAAGTTCCGAGAGATCTCCTCGTGCTCGAACTGTGGGGACTTCCAGGCGCGTCGCATGAACCTGCGCTACCGGCCGAGCGAGCGCGACGCCAACGGCAAGCAGAAGAAGCCGCGCTTCTGCCACACGATCAACGGCTCGGGCCTTGCCGTCGGGCGCACGCTCGTGGCCCTGCTCGAGAATTACCAAAACGACGACGGCTCGCTCACGATCCCCGAGGTGCTCCGCCCATATATGGGAGGGCAGACGACGATCCTGCCCAAATAGGCACGTGGCTGAGGAGCACGAGATGGACGGGGGATGCTCGTCCACGGGTGCTCGTCTCGTCTGCCACGTGGCAGCTCCGACATGAGCTTACCTACTTGCCCGGGACCTGGTGCCGGACACCTGGTGCCGGACGACCCTCTGCCTCTCGGTGAGACTCTCGGCGAGAGGCACATGTACTTCTATACGTACTCGAGAGCTCCGACAATGTACCGCTACCGGGTCTGACTTGAGTGCGGGTGTGGAGAGGCGCACCTCGGTCTTTGTCGAGAGGTGCCCGGTCGGCCGGTCTAGAACAAAGTGTGAGGAAAAAGTACATATGACAACCGCGATAATGCGGCGCAGAATGGCACCCAGTGCACCTACGTCTCGGCGAAGGGGCAGCAGAACCTGATGGACACATCTCCGAGATCCGTGGGCGGTGGGGGGACCGCGAAGAAACTGAAACTGGAAACTGATGGACACATCCGTCGAAGAGCACGAGCCACGAGTATGCTGTGCTCTCGCGACCGTACCGCGTCGCGCGTGAGACATGAGTATCTTTGGATCTGTGGAGATGAAGATGGCACGATGGCTCTTCGCTGGAGATGGACACGGAGACGGCGTGATAGATGGAGACGTGTAGGCAGAACAATAGACTAGAGCTCACGTCATGCCTCTGGGAATTCGCTGAGGAAGTCAGTGACGCAGTCGTATGGTCAACGGTGCCGGGTTGATGGCGTAGTCGAGTCTCGAGTGTTAAGCGAAGTGCAGTGAAATGTAATGATACCGCTCCCTGACGCGTCCCCTTTGGTATTATCTGCTAAAGATATATTATTGATACACATCAATGTGGTAGCTGGTACATGTTCATCTCAAACTCCCTCTGGCACAGCAACGGCTCGCGCGCCGCCCCCCTCGGCAAGCAGCGCCGTTGGCTTGCAGCAGCGGCTGAGCCGCAGCTTACCAGTAAGGCTCTCGGGCCCTTGGCCCTTGGCGACGCAGCGCCACCACTCCCACCACTCGTGGGCATGCGCTTCGTTCGGGAGCAGCAGCAGGGGTGTGGCTGGGTCCGTGGGCGAGAGCATGGCGACGGTGCTCGTCACGACGCTTTGGGGGAGCGGACTTAGCGTCCCAGTCGACGACCCTGTCGCCTGTGCATGCCAAGCATCCCCCACCAGCCTCGCCGCGTGCGTCTGTCTGCGGACGATGACCATAGAAGCGACGTGTTCGGCCGGGCTCGACGCTCTCAATTCTGCTATTGTCGGCGCCATCGTCGACGCCGCCGTCGGCATGGTCTGGAGGACGACGAGCAGCGCGGCCCCTGCGCCCATCACGTGTCCACTCAGAGCCTCGAGCACCGCGGGTACGTTGAGCACCCTCGCCGGCGGAACGAAGCACGAGTAGTCGTAGGGGGTCAGTTCGGCGCTCCGGTGAGGCGCACGCACGAGCATCGCCCCATCCGACGGGCTTTGGAGAGTGACAGAGCGCCAGCCTAGCTGGGCGGCGCGTCGGAGGAGCTGAGGGCAGTCCGAAAAGAAGACGCAATCGATGCGTGCTTGCAGGCTCGTGCGACGCCGGTCGGAGCCGCCGATGCTCGATCGAGTGCCGCTCAGCGCGTCGGCAAAGGCGGAGTGGTTACATGGAGCCCGTGCAAGGGGGAAGGCGGCCGCCGCTCCGCCGGCCGCCGCCCTCATGGCCAATGCTTCGGTGCTCCTGCCCCTCCGCCGCCGGCTGACCGAGGCGGCTGCGGCTGATGCCCCATGCCGTTGATGCACCTGACGCGCATGGTACGTTGCGGCCTGGGCACGGGTGAGCGCCGTGTAGATGACCATGGATCCCCGAACGTTGGAAAAGTCGCGCCGCGCATCCGCTGCGCCAAAGGCCTGCATCCACGAGCGCTCCATGTAGTGGCCGGCCTCGAGGTTTGCACCTCGGCTCATCTCGGCCTCAAGATTCCGATAGGTGGCGAGGGGCGTGTGACGCACCGCCTCGCGGCTTGCCGCGAAGACGCCGCCGGGCACGAAGACGTAGCCTGCCCCCGCCGAAGCGCTCGAGACGGCGCTCCTCGGGTCGATCCCCATCTGACGACGCCACGTACGTAGCGGCCGCACCGACGCTCTGAGGTAGTCGGCGTCGGCGTCGGAGGCATAGCACTTGCGCCGCCCCCTTCCGCTCACGAAGCGGTTCCGGCACGTGTCCGACGTGTACTCGTCCATCTCGAAGGCGGGCTTGGCGACCATGAGGCTACGCGCGCCCCATACGGCGAGGAGCGGCTGGGGCAGACGAGCTACGAACGAGTGGAGCTTGGACACATATCCCATGTGCACGTGCTCCGCGATCGTATCCTTGACGAAGAGCGTGACGTGGGCGAGGGCGTCGTACTGTGAGCGGATGTGGTGCAGGTACGTATGGTCGCATCGGCCCACGTTGCGCAGATGGCGCACGCTCACCTGATGAGGGACACAATCAGCTGTCATCAGAGGCATTCAGAGGTCATCAGATGATGGTGCACGCTCACCTGATGAGGGAGACAATCAGCTGTCATCAGAGGCACTCAGAGGTCATCAGATGATGACGCACGCTCACCTCGACCTCCAGCTGAGGGTGGTAAGCGCTTCTAAGCTCCCCTTCACCGCCGCCAACGCCGCTGGCATCGCTGCTACCGTTGCCACCGCCGCTGCCGCTGCGGCTCCCCTGCCCTCCCTCTCGCGCCACGCCTCGCCCACCCAAGGCCTGGAACCGTTGCAGCTCGTCGGCTGGCAGTGAGCCTTTGACGTACAGCCACACCCGCGCCCTCGTGGCCGTTGGGTCGAGTGACCTCAGCAGAGCCCACACCACGCCGTAGCACGGTGTCGAGTGAGCAGCCACCACCAAATCGACAATGTACGCGGGCCGAGGCAACCTAAGAATGGGCGCCGGGATGGGTGCCAACGCAACGGATCCACTCGCATGCATTCGCACTCCGCCGCTGCTGCTGCTGCTGCTGCTGCGGCTGCTCCTGCGGCTGCTCCCGCTGGTAGGCCCATCGGTCGGTGGGGCTGTCGGCCCGGCCATCGGGCGATACCACAAAGCCGGCGTGGGCGTTTCGAACTCGTGCTGCTGTGGCGCGGGGATGGAGCGCTGCAGTGCGACCAAGCAAGGCCGCTGGCGTGCGCGTTCCTCGCATGGATCAGCTTTAATCTCAGTCGCAGCCCCAAGGTCGCGAGGCGGCCCATACAGCGACACCAGGTGCTTGGCGCAAGCGTCTTGGAGCATCGGCTTGGGCGGTAGGCCCAGGCAGAGGCAGCGCCCGCCACGTGGCCACAGGTCGCATCCAGCCCCCGCCGCCATCGTCGTCACCGTCGCCGCCGTAACGTCGCCACCTCTGCCCTTGCCCTTGCCTTGCCCCTTGGCTCGACCACATCGACCGACTGGGCATGCCGACTGGTACTGGACACGCAGGACCATGGTGTGGGCGGCGCCGCTGCCGAGCCAGAGCACACAGCCCTCGAAGCCGCCCGCCCGAGCTTCCACTCGTCCCTCCCAGTGCGCGCGCGGCAGACGCAGCGCCATCATATGGCACCTGCTCTCGGTGAGCGCGCTGAGGGCGGGCCAGTCAGTGCAGCGGCTGCCAGGTGGCAAGCTGCGCAGCATGGCTGCGTTGCGGGCCGACGGATACACGGGCGGCAAGCTCGACAGCCGGTCAAAGAGGAGCGGTGGGCGGTCACAACGATCGGACGGACCGAAGCATCGAGGGAGGCGTGAGGGCGCGGTGGTCCAAAACGTGAACGTGGCGACAGCGTTGGGTCCACTGCTCGGACTGCGATCCGAAATCGTCGCGCCACGGCACGCTCCTGAGAGGAAGACGCGAGCTGTGCGCGGCAGAGCGCCTGCACTCGCCGGTACGGGCGGCGTTACCACCTCGACCAGCCCGTGCACCGTGATCAGCGTCACGTTCGTCGAGCGCAGCTGCAGATCTGGACCGAAGCTGAACGTGACGCTGGCTGCCGACCGCTCGTTGAAAAATGAGCCGGATAGCCAAACGCGCGTCCCTCCGACGCTGGGGCCTCCGTGCGGGAAGCACGTGCGAACAAGCGATCGGTCGCACATGCGAATCACAGCCGAGCAGCGGCAGCACGTGCGGGAGGCTGCACAGCTGTAGCACACTCACCTCGCGTTGCAGGTCGTCGAGATCGTGCACGCCCGACTTGGCGTGCTTGACGGCGACGGGCTTGTGAATCGAACTGAGCACGTTTGTTTTGTAAAATCCACCTGAATCCTGAGATTTCAGACACGATGCATGCATCGGGTCGCTATCATCACTCGTCAAACAGATCCCCCTTCAAGGGCGTGTCGCGCGCAACCGCCTCCCAAATCCGAGCAAAATGCGCGCGCCCACTCACACCGGTCATGCGCGCGGCGTACTCTCGTGCGCACTGCGCATTGATCGTCGTGCCTTTCTCATGGGCCTTCGCGTAGTCCACGTACCCGCTCTTGCGCGTGCGTGCGCGCCACGCATGGGCGCGCACGACGGCAATGTGTCGAGCACTTTCATTGGAGGCGAAATTGGAGGCGTAATAGCTCATTCCAAAGGCATCGCTGGCGGTGGCGTTGGCGGCAGCAACGACGTCGTCAACCGCGGTTGGTTCGAGTTCGACGGCCGGGGCGCTCGCGTCCATGGATGCTCCACGCCCGAATCCGACCGTTCGGAAGATGGCAACCGCGGCCGGGTTCGTGCGTGTGCGATGGCTCGGCTCAGGCGCCATGAAGTACGGCATCGAGTAGTTGAACGTCGCGTGCAGATTGCGCAGGCACGCGCCCGCCGCCACTGGCCCTGTCATGTCGAGTGTGTTACGACCTCGCACGCCCTGCTCGACGTTTCGAATGGCCATGGTGAGGGCGCAGCGCAAAAAGGGGTGGCGCGGTGCGGCGAATAGGAGGCTGATCTGCACGGCGGGCATCTTGCACGGTCGCACTTGAACGCGGTCCCCCCCTGGCGGCTGCTCCGGGCACATGTCATTCGTGAGCACGAGCGTGTCGCACGGTCGCACAAGTGACGCGAGCGGCACCAACAAAGCATCCTCGGCATCGAGATAGTGGCCGCCGTGGGCGTACAGCGCGCAGTAGCGCCACAGGTCCGCGCGGTAGGCGGGGGGCAGCAAGCAATCGTAAGCATGTGCCGCGTAGGGGCAGTGCCGGTGCACGAACCGGCGCGCGGTGCTGTCATTGTGGAAGATGACCCGCACGCCCTCACCCAGCTGACTATACGATTGGAGCATGAGGCGCTTGGAGCCGCCGCGCATCGCGCCGTTGTGCTCGAAGGCGCTGTTGCCGCGGCCTGTCTGCCAGAGCAGGCGCGGAATGCGCTCGGGCTCGCCGGCGGCCGAAGGCGGCGGACACGTCTGCGGCGAGTGATGCGGGAACCCATCAGGGGTCCACGCGAGGCGGTGTCCAAAGTATCGGAGCGGGGGCGAGGGCGAAGGCGGGGGGCATGGTGGCGGAGGAGGATGTGGCGACGGTGAGGGTGGAGGCGGCGTTGATGAGGTGAGCAGCAAGCGCGTCCGAGGCGTCCCCAGCTTGAAGACACTGCACGGCACGCGGGAAATAGTGCCGACCACAGGAGAGTCGCACGTTTTGGTCCACACCCGTGCCCGCATAGCACACGTGTCGGTGCCGCCCATCTGCTCAGGCATCCGCACCTCAACACGCGCGCCCGCCAGTCGCGGCTGAGTCTGGCAGCGCCCGTACTGCAGCAGGCAGACACGGCATTCGTGCGAGGCCATGACTCGGGTTGGGGAGCAGCTCTTAACCAGAACCTCAAACTCTGCCCAGAATGAGTCACGGTATGCATGGACGAATTGTATTGCATGCAGCATGATGCAGCAGTTAGGAAAGTTTGCTTTTGGTGACCGGACCATACCTATACACGCACGCACCCAAGGTTCTGACGTACATCCCCAAAGAGATGGGCGTGTACTACGGTACAGTACAGTCTGCAGTGGTGCACACTAACTAGACCCCCCTTAGTAAAAACCCACACCTCGAACCCCGCTTTCCCGACGGGGGGTGGGTTGGGAGGTTTCGTTTTCTTTGCTGTGTGGTGGTGTTGGACGTCGTGGCCACCCTCTTATAGGGGGGTGGTCCCACTCTCCCCCTGTGGGGAAGGGTGGTGACGTAGTTGATGGTGTTTCATGTGTGGGTGGTGGGTATGGGGGAGGAGGGTTGTTTTAGTTGGGTGTTTTATGATGAGTTTGTATAATGGCGGGGGGTGCGGGTTGATGTTTTAGTAAATGTTTTAGTGTGCTGGGGGGTTTGCATGATGCAGCAGTTAAAGATATAGGACATGCTTCTGGTCAGCAACAAAGCGCCTAAGGCCGCGGCAGTCGGCCTCAGACACTGGCACCTTTCTCCCCTCTCATGCCCTGTGTATTTCTCGTCGGCCCGCCCCGTAATTCTCGTCGGAGGTCTCGTCAACATGCAACGCTCGGGTCGATCTCACGCTAGCTCCGGCAAGGCAGGCAGGGCAGCCCAGATCCCGATCGGGTCGCCCATCTCGGCGCGAGCCCAGATGGTGCGAGCTCGGCCACCGTGGGTGCATGCAGCCCCCCCATTGCATCGTGCACGAGCACCCGGCATGCGACATGACCGAACTCGCTCAAGTAGGCGCGAGCCGGGGCAAAGGGTCCGTGGAGGACGCCAAACTGGTCGGCGAAGCAAATGACGACGGGCGGCGCCGTCGCGCGATGCGCCTCGATGGCCGGCGCGAGCTGCCCAATCGCATCAAGGCTGCATCCATACTCGAGCGCCTTCTTGTGAGATGCGCTCGCAATGTAGCCGTCACTAAAGGCGACGGCCGCTCCGAAACGGATTGGGTGGAGCTCATCGCGAGCATCCCCGCCGCACGCTGCCACCGCTGCGCGCCACACGGCGCCGTCGAGGCCGCCCATGGCACTCCGCTGCTCGGCGAGCGTCGGCTCGAGCCGCGCGCCTGTGGCCATCTGGTCGTCGCGCTTGAGCCGGGTGTAGATGGAGGCGAAGGGCACGAGGGCTGCGAGCGTCACCTCGATCCGGCTGGCAGGTCCCGCTTCGCCCTCGGCCACGACGCGCGTCGTGGGGAATGTCCAGCGCGATGAGAGCATGTACTCGCGGCACAGGCTGCCCGGTGTGATTGCGTGTGCAGCGTCCGTCGTGATGAACACATCAATCACCTCGAGTGGCGCGTAGATGCCCGCCAGCTGCAGGAAGGCGGCACGCTCCGCGCACACCGAGTTGTTCAGGTTACACGCCTCGTCATTGTGGCCGACGACGTGCTTCACCATGCCATCCTGCCGGAACACCACGACAGCGGTCACCCGAAAGTTGCTCTGCGACGGCCGCTCGATGCGCTGGCGCCGCTGCGCGTGGCAGAACGCGACCCACTCGTCATCATCGGCCGGCTGTCTCACACAGCGTGCGCTTCGTCGTCGCCGCCAAGCTTCGAGGAGGAGCACCGTGCAGGCGGCGCCTGCCGCCGCAAGATACCAGGTCGGCTCTCTCATGACAAGTGAGGGTTGTGGGGTCGACGCGAAGTTTCAATGCAACGCGAACGCGGCGGAACAAAGCGTGCAGTGGTCGTGTGTCTGGTCCAACAGTGCCCTACATGCGCCTGAGGAATTGCCGAAACGAAGTGTTTAGCACCGCCGATGGCCGTACCCGGCAACTCCTTCGAGCCCCCGCGTCCAGATAATTGATGTCGGCCCAGCCGCTGACTCAGACGTGGAGCGAAGCGGAGATCGTGTCACGGAGAGAGAGTCTCGGGGCCGTGTCACGGAGAGAGAGTCTCGGTGAACTTGCTGCACAACAATTATTGCGCAGCAGGTCCGCGCTGATCTCACCGATGCTGCTGCGCGGCGGCTCGCTGCGCTCGCTGGAGCATCGGCTGGTCACGCAAGCCAGTTCTCTGGTTTCGAGGCTGCCGCTGGGCGACCCTGGCGAGAACCCCTCGGAGAATCTGCTGGTCATCAAGTCCGCCATGCCGCTGCTTCTGGCTGTCGCGGGCGTCAGCATAGCGCCGCTCCCCTGCGCCATCTCTCTCTCTGGGATTCCCGGCGGCGTCTTCCTGCTCGTGTTGCTCGCATGCATCAACTGTTACACTTCAATCCTCCTGGCCACGGCGGCTTCACGCGTGGGCAACTTCGGGTATGAGGAGATCATGGGGCTGCGCGGCCCGTGTTCTCAAAACATATCGCGCATCGCGCTCATCGTGATGCTCTTTGGCACGCTCTGCGGCAGCCTGAGCGTGGTTTGGGAGACGGGCAAGCACGGGGCACGGTTCATATGGGGCCTTGATGCATGGCTCGCCGACGATGGCATCGGCGGCTTGACCCTCCTCGTCATCCTGTGCTTTGGCGTGCTGCTGCCTCTGAGCCTCGCAAGGCTCGGAGAGATCTTCGCCATCTCTCTGATCGGCATCACGCTGTCGCTCGTGGTGACCGCCTACACGCTGTACACCGCGGTGAGCACTGGCGGCTTTTCGACGCCCCTCGACGCCGCCGATCTCACTCCGGTCTGGTCCGAGCTGCCGACCACCGCGTCCCTCATCGGCTTTGCGTTCTGGGTCCAGCCAGTCGTGCTCCCCCTCATGGAGGAGTTGCCGCCGGGTCCGGTGGGCGTCCGCATAATGACCAAAGCGCTCTGCCTCACGTACTTCTGCACGGCCCTGATCTACGGGAGCATCGGGCTGGGCGGCTTCCTTGCCTTCGGCGCGGCCACGCCGCAGGACATCCTAGACGGCTTCAGCGGCTCCGCCGGCGACATGCTCGCATGCATCTTCTGCATGTATGTGATCCTGAGCACGCCGCCAGTCGTGGTGCCGCTACGCGAGGTCATCGAGAGGCTCATCACTGCCCAGGGCTCTCGTCGCGGCCCTCGTCCAATGAGGAGGCACCTTCCAGTCGAGCAGTTGATCGACGCCGCCCTCGACAGCCGATGGGGAGGGGGAGGTAGCAGTGCGGGCGCAGACAGCCCGAGGCTCGATGTGCGAGAGCCGGCGTCGCCCTATGAGCCCGCGTCACCGTTGGGATCGAGCAGCCCGCTGTCGCCCTCGCCGCTGCTGCCTCCACCCTCACGTAGCGTGGGGATCTCCGAGCGCTTCCGAGCGCTTGGGAAGGGCATCCAGGACCTTGTCATCACCTCGCTGCTGCTCGGTGCCGTCTTCATCGTCGTCGTCACTCTGCCTGGTGCGAGCGCGACGTTCTTCAACGTGACGGGCGCGAGCGGCGTCTGCCTGATCTGCTACGTCTTCCCCGTGCTCGCTTATTGGTGGACGCTCACACCGCGAGCGACGGGTGGCAGCCACCTAGTCTCGTGGGCTGTCGACTACGCCTTGCCCTCGGCTGTGCTCCTTGTCACCATCTCCATCAGCACGCTAGCGCTCATCTCGACGTTTCAGTCCCTCGCATCGGACTCGACGGTCTGCTCCGAGGCCGATTTCTTTGGTCCGCCGCCGAGTGGTCCGCCGCCGAGCCCGCCGATCAGGTGAGTAGCCCGCCGATCAGGTGATTAATCCTCGACCTAGCAAATGATGATGTCAAGCGTAACAGGCCACAGTTCATTACGATTGATAGGGCTCTATCGCATCGTGCGTCACACGTCAGCGTGCGTCCCGGTTGGCTGCCACATGCCAATCAACGTTAGCGGAACAGCCTGTAGGCGTGACCGCGCGGTTAGTGGTAGCTCGCCGCACGGTCGGGTCGCGGCGCGGGTGGCCCGGGCGGCATGCGTTTGCGTCGCAGCTCATTATCGTTTGACCAAGAACCTACTTGTACCGTACAGCGTACTCTAAGGGTTACGGCGCTTTGCGGGGGCCGCGCGCGCGCGCGCCGCGCGCCGGCGCGGTTCACGGCGGTCGTGCACAGCAAAAGGTAGCTCGTAGCTCGGGTGTTACCCATGGTGCAGCGTTACCGGTGCTGTCGCTGCAAGTTCCTCTCGTGTACCGAGTCGACCTCACGTCGTCGTCACCAGGTCTCTCACCTGTACACCGCTGACTCTCTGGCGAGTTACGCACCTTTCTCATGCACCGCTCCTGGCGCGTCCGTTGGCTCCGGATGGAGGAGTTCGTCTGTCGTGTTAACAGTCCCCGGGGACTCGGACTCGGGCTCGAGCTCGTCGATCTCGGGCTCGAGCTCGTCGATCTCGAGGTGCCCGGCCCCCACCTGGTCAGCATCGGCTCGCAGGGCGGCGGCGGCGCCCGCGCGCGCATAGGGTTCGAGGCTCTCCCAGCGGGGCTCGGCGGGCTCAGCGTGGTCGAGTTGGTCGCAGCGCTGTACCGGCAGCCCGGCCGCGATGCCCGAGTAGCGGTGACGTAGCCGGTACGTGTGGAAGGCGACGTAGATGAACGAGATGAGGACGAGCACGAAGCCAAAAGGGGAGTTTTTGAGGACGAGGACGCCCATCAAGAGCACGAGAGAGAGGAGCAGCGTCCATGTCTGGAATCGGATCGCTCGCTCCCACATCGCACCGCCCGTGTCGACCTCAGGCCGCCCTTCGACATTGCGAAGGAGGACCGCGTACAGCGGGTACGAGGGCACAAAGTAGACAAGGGCGATGGGGACGATCAACGGCGCGATGAAGAGGAATGTGAGGAAGATGCCCGAGCACAGCGTGGTCCGAGCATAGATGATCGTGAGCCGCTGACGGCGTGCCTCCTCACCCTGAGGCTCGTAGGTGGGTAGGCCGTCGTCATCAACGGCCGATGATGGGGCGGCGGATGGGAGGGCGGATGGGGTGGCGGGGAGGGCGGCGGGCTGGTTGGCGGCGGGGGGGGCGGCGGCGGACGGGGGGGCGGCGGATGGGGGGTTGGATGGGGGGGCGGATAGAGGGGCGGATGGGGTGGGGGGGACGGCCGCGGGCTCGTTGGCGACGGGCCGGTCGGCGGCGGGTTGCTTGGCGGCCTTGGGGCGGCGGCGGGAGAGCTTGCAGATGACAAAGGTGCAGAGCGTGATGAGCTGTGCGCCCTCGAGCAAGTAGGCAAAGAGGATCTGGTTGAGCAGGTAGTGCATGAAGAAGCTCGACTGAGAGGGCAAGGTGCCCGCAAGGAGGTAGGGGACGTCGATCGGGTTCTCTAGGGCGACGCCCAGGGTGTCGAAGGCGGACGAGGTGATGGAGGAGACGAGGATCACGAAGATGATCTGGAACAGCATGATGCGCTGAGCGGACCACTCGCAGATCTGCGTGTGCGAGATCGCGCCGGCCATGCGCGAGAGGAGTTGGAAGAGACCGGAGTACAGGGTGAAGTAGAGGGACGCCTGGAGCACGAGTGAGGCCGCTATCCCTTGGAAGGAGGCGACTGCGGCGGGCCCCATGCTACCGATGTAGTCCGAGATGCAAGAGAGGCCGGGTACTTTGGAGAGAGTCCGGATCGATGAGAGGCCCTGGATGAAAGCGACGGGGAGGTTGAACAACAGGTAGAGGGCAATGGTCCACGCGAGGCCAACGTACCAGTGCATGGCGCGCCGCTCGCGTGTCAGCAGCAGGTTGGGCCAGTAGATGTCCGCGGGCGCGGGCGCGGGCAGGACGCGCACGTAGCCCGGCGCGCTCAGCATCTCCCCAGGCCAGCGCGCGAGGGCCACGGCCGTTGCGGCGGCCCGTCGGGAACGGAAGAGGACCACGAAGGAGGCGGAGCGCGGCTCGACCTCCCCACAGCATACGAGGGACGCGAGGGTCTGCCGAGGGAGAATGGGGTGAGGGCAGAGGCGGTGAGTAGGGCGTGGGTCGGGTTCAGGGTAGGGGGGAGCAAGGGAGGTAGGGGAGAGCAAGGGAGGAGGCGGTGTGGGGGGTTCGGGGTAGGGGAGAGCAAGGAGGGAGGAGGCGGTGTGGGTCTGCGGGGAGCACAGTAGGAGCACAGGTGTCAAGAGCCTGTCGCAGGGCATGCAGGTCGCACAGCCAACGCACAGCCCTGGGCGTACCCTCGCTTGGTGCAGCGCATCCGAAGAGCCCTCCTCGAGCTTCTCAAAGTTCCGATGCAGCCGGGCAGGTAGCTTCTGTTTGAGGCTCTCTTTGAGCAAGCTCGCCTTCTCGCCGAGGCGGGGGAGGCTCTGCGAGGTGAGGAAGCCGCTCTCGCCGGCGCGCAGCTCGGCGATCGTCGCGATCTGAAGCACCTCGCCTTCGCCCACTATGCGCCCGATCTCGAGGGCCACCTGTGGGGAGGGGAGGGGGGGGGGAGGGGAGGGAAGGGGCGAGGCGCTGCTCAGTCCCGCGTCATAGTAGTGTATACGGTGGTGGTGGTGCGAGGCTGGGGGGGCGGGGGGAGGTGATGCCATGATCGGCCCTCGATCGCCTTGAGCGACGCACCTCGTCTGCATGCGCCTCCGTCTCCCCCTCCACGAGGAGAATGACTGCCTGCTTCTCAATGCCCGGACGCTGATGCCAGCGTAGACGATCGCGAGCGTATTTGCGCCACTCGAAGGTGAGTTCGACGCAGTACGCGCAACAGAAAACGAATGCGGCTGCGCCCGAGGCCAGCAGCCGCACCGAGCCGGTCGGCACGTGCGAGATGGTCGCCGACTCGAGCACGCTCCATGAGTGGATGCACCCGCTCGCATCTGGATGGCTGTCGCAATCGAGCTTGTACGCCTCGAGGATCCACCATGTGTCCGAGGCAGCACCGAGCTCGTACGCGGGTATCATCATCAGCGCGCACAGGCTCGCCCACGCCAGCAGCCGTACGTTGAACCAAACGTACCGGAGGACCATCTTTGATTCGAGCCCGAGCTGAGGTTCGACGACCTCGGCGATCCTCGTGCGCACCTCGGCCCACCAGCCGCACACGCCCGGGAAGGCGTCTGGCCCGCCCGCCCCCTCGGCGACCATCGGCGCGAACACGTGCTTCCGCAGCACCCTCGACTTGCGCGCCGCGATGTAGAAGAGCGTGGAGAACACGATGGCGACGAGCGCAATCACAAGCGCACGCAGGAGTGCCCAGTCGGCCTCAGCGGAGAAGCGCAAGCTCGTGTATGTCGCCGAGCCGTCGTCAAAGGCGCCCGCTGTGGGATCGTTCTCAATTGTGACCTTGAGGGCGTCATCTTCCTCAAGCATGTGTTTGCCAAATCCGTGCTGCTGATCAAAGGGGCGGCCATTGAAGACTCGAGAGATGATATCAAAGAACACGCTCCCGGGCGCGACCTCGAAGGTGGACACGAGGTTCCCGGGCAGAGTTGGGTGCTCGAGGGCGACCAATTGGTGCGCATCATGAACCGAATTCGCTGCAAGTGTCGGTTGCGCGAGCACGAAGGATGCGGTGTCTCGCATTTGCAGAGACTGCAGAAAAGCAACACGAGACTAAAATGGTAATTCCCTGAGCACACACACTGTGCTATGTGCATGCATTCAACGCTCTTAAAGTCAAGTGTCACACCTAAGCAAGCAAGCAAGCAAGCACCTAGTCAAGCGTTGGTGGTGCGTTGTGAATGTACGTCCCGTAACGATAATCCGCACGACTCGTGCTCTTCTCCCCCTGACACCCCCGCCCCCTGTGCGTGTGTGTTAGCTCCCTTGCAGTGCCTGTCCGCGCCTCCCACGGTGTGTCTCCACGGGACCGGTGGCTGTGCGTCTTGCCGCGATAGCAATATTTAACTGGACGCGTGAACGTGTTGAGCCTAGTACATGAGCTGCTCTCTTCAGAAGGGACAGAAGCTAATTAGTTGAAACAAACACAACTTTCTAACAAGCGCAACCGATTACTCCGGTAAAAAGACACCGGGGGGAGCCGGGACGGCGAAGGGTCTTTTCTGCATCGTCGATGACGGTGTGTGAAGAACACCGTCA
>ERZ761574.1113-NODE-1113-length-18280-cov-79.900466_pt1 | contig 18280 bp, 16 predicted proteins | sample MGYA00374950_ERZ761574 | MGnify/ENA primary metagenome ERZ761574 (study PRJEB28895, sample SAMN07631631) | mixed culture metagenome | isolation source: Freshwater growth medium | place: USA: Seattle, Washington | collected 2016-10-03 ... | reverse complement strand
AATCTCTGAGGCTTCCCTCCCGGTATTCAGACGAAACCGGGGGTGGGGAAGAATCGACAGAAGATCTCGGAGCGTAGACCCCCGACCCGCGGAAATTCGGCTTGCATCGGCCCATCGGCAAAGCGAAGGCCGCAAACAGCCAGGGCAAACAGCTCGTCGTCCAGCTCGTGAATTACTTTCAAATGTGCCTGGATCATACATGTACATGTTTCAAAATGCCCATTTAATCAATGCCATAGCTTGTCGGCCGGGGGAGTCGTCCACACGACACAAAGACCTTATTCACGCACCTTGGATTCCTGGTCGTCGCACAAGATGGACGGCGTTTACGGCATCGCGTTGCTCATGGTGGGGGTGGCCACAGTGACTGGGCTTTTTCTGTTCCTCATCCGGCCCACCTTTCCCTTGCACGATCCCTTGCGGAGCGCCGTCCTCGTCACTGGCACCTCCTCCGGTCTTGGTCGCGCGATCGCACTGGCGTTGGCAGCCTTAGGCTACCGCAAGGTGTACTGCGGCGTTCGCCGTGAGTCAGACGCGCCGACGGAATACTCAACGTGCGTACCACTGGTGCTCGATGTCACCGATCCCAAGCAAATCGCCAATGCTGTCGCCGCCGTAGAGAAGCAGCTTGCCGCAGATGTCGACTGTCATCTCGTGGCGATCATCATGAATGCTGGGATCACTGCGATGGGCCCGCTCGAGACGATTCCCATGAAGCACGTGCGCGAGGCATTCGAGGTGAATGTCTTCGGCTTGCTGAGCGTGGTGCAAGCCTTTCTTCCCCTGCTGCGCGTCGCTCGTGGCGGACGCGTGGTCCTTGTGGGCTCCGAAGCGGGCATGATCTCTCCGGTATTCTACGGCGCTTACGCGGCCACCAAGCACGCCGTTGAGGCGCTCGCCGACAGCTTACGCGGCGAGCTGCTCCCGAGCGGCGTGGCCGTCTCGCTGCTCCAGGTGGGCTCGTGCCAGACGGCCATCGAGATCAAGATGAGGGATCAGCTGCATGAGGGCCTCATGCCCTCCACCTTCCGCGCTGCCGAGCCCTTTTACGAGCGCCGACTGCGCCGCTTCCTGCGCATAATGGACGGCATAGTGCGCCTGGGGTTGCTGCCACCTGCTTCGGCACCTACGAGCGCCGTGCTGCACGCGCTCGGCTCGCGCCGGCCGCACAGCCGGTACCTTATCGGGCTGGACGCATGGGCCGTGTGGGCGGTGGTGCGCCACCTACCCGAGAGCATTGTCGATCGCGTGCAGCAGCTGCTGCTTTGAGCCCGTGCATGCGAGGCCTTGTGGGTTCGTGACGCTGGGCGGCCGCTCGGCTCGGATCGTATTGTTTCTCTTCCGGCCGTCAGCATCTGGAGAACCACTCCACGACTCCTCACGCGCACGTCGTTCGGACCCGCGTCGCTCGCCCCGGCCCCGCCGCGCGCTCAGACTGCCCCGGACGCGAGTGCGGAGACCGGACCGGACCGCGGGGCCGTCCGGTGACCGTCCTTTTACAGTTACACGCGCGCGGTACCGACGTATAGAGGTTACAGGTTTTAGCTCGAGGCCACGGAGCGTGTGCATGGTGCAGGGTTTGGCGCGGGCACGCGGTCGACCGCATCGACGACAAGACACCGGCTCGTGGCCGGAATCTCCATGAGGAATCTCCCAACCGGACGTCAGACCGCGGGCCAGCGGCCACACAACACTCTCGTCTCCACCTGCGACGGCGCGTCCATAGTCGACGGCACGCCTGTCCTCTCCTGAGTGCTGAGAGGTGAGAGCTTGTTGAGTCTTTAGTGCGAGCGCCCGCTTGGTGCTTGAGCATACAAGATATTGCTCTTCCTCTTGCGCACCGCCAACGCCACACCTCTGTACCATGACCTCCTCCTGCGTCCCTGGTACCCGCGTGTGAGGTGTGACTTGTCGCCTTCTGAAAAGTCTGAAAAGCCGCTGTGATCACCGACATCGTCGAGGTCTGGATCCGTCTGGAATTATGGATGGAGAGCTTTTTCAACCGGGAACCGTATCAGAAGCTGCGTCGCAAGGATTGGACAGGCACAGCACACAGCACAAAAGTGTGAGAGAGCGAGGCGGAGGGCGGCAGACACTGGCGTGCAACTGCATGCAGCAGTAGTGCGTCTGACTGGGCGCGCCGCGCACTCGATGGTACGATTGCGCCCCTCGCCGATCCCACATGCGATAGCCATGAAGCTGCGCGAGGGCAATATGGGCCGTTGGCCCTGAGCGGTCCACACGCGGTGCTCGAGCCCATAGGAGAGATCCTTGGGCCGAACGATACTGCAACGTGGGTCGATGCGCGGGACGAGGTTGCCGTATTCGACAACGGACTCGGTGTCCTTGTTCACGTGTTTGGCCGAGTAAACCGCGTCAAAGTCCATCTTTTCCATGCGCGCACCGTCCGCGCGCAACGAAGTGTTGTCGGTCGCGGTCGTGTCTTTCTTCGGTTTCGGCGACAACGCGTGTGCGCGCGAGATCGCCTGTTTCCGATATTCGATTGCGGCCATCGTGTCCGCGGTCGCGAGCACGGGGCCGAGCTCGCGCCCGCGCTCGCCGAAGCTATGCGCGAACTGCGCCTCATAGATCATTTGCGTGGCATCGTTACGGTTGAGGGCCTGGCGCTGCGGGTGGATGCCGATGGCGTCCGAGGTGCGCGCGGCGCGGCTGGGATCTTGCCAGATAGGCGCAGTGTACGGCCGCGAACGCGGCGACAGGCGCGCGGGGCCCACGCCCGTGTGCATTCCGATCGGGTCGGACGAGACCTCGCCGTCGCGTATGCACGGGTTCTGGAGCATTTGGGTCGCGACCGACGGCGGCCGCGGCCGTACCAGCGGCTTCATGTGCGACCACGAGCCGACAGTCTCCGATGCGAGGCGGGTTTGGAGGGCGCGATTGCTCATGTCCACATCGTGCGACGATGGCGGCCGCCCACGCGTGGAAGGCCGCCACTGGTCGCTAAAGGGCACGACGGTCGACCCATAGTGCAGCTCGTTGTTGGTACGCCACGAGGACGGCTGGTGGGCCTCCCATGAGCCTTCACGTACTCCTCGGCCGGTCACTGGACGAGCCCTTAGGGTGGGCATTGCGCGGCTCAGTACGCGCTCGGTGAGCACCGTCCAAGGAGACCGTTCTGGTCGCGCTGTCTCAAACCTTCGAGGACGAGAATGGAGAAACGTCCCACGCGCGGCCGGGGCGCGCATGTATTCCCATACCGGTTTCATGGGGTGCATAACGAAGACGGAAGATGCGCCTCCGAAATTCTCTAAAAGCTGAGCCACGAAAATACGCACATGCCTCGTATGCCAGAACACAAGATTACTCATCGCTGGCTGCGCGCGCGCACGAGCAGCTTCACAGCACTGCACGGCGCGATCAACTCTCTATATCGTTGTCCTCGCTCCGCGCCTGGTGCGGCTTTCCCGGTCGCCCCGGGCAAGCGCATGCCGCACCGCTGCCGCACCGACGAGATGGCTCCTCAATAAATTGGCCAGACGTGGTGAGTGATCGCGTCCTGGAAGAACATGCCGGTGATAGCAATCATGGCGAGGCGGCAGTGCGCGATCTCCTTCGTCTTCATCGTCATCATCGCCCCGGGCTTGTCCAGCTGGAAGGTCTTGATGAGCTTCCCCTTGAGCTCATCATCGAAGTGCTCGCCCGGCACGCCGCCCTTGTAGATGATGCGCGAGCGCAAGCCCTCGGCAATAAAGATTGACACAGCCACCTGCGCTGTGACCTCAATCGGCAGAGCGAAATGATAAGCGAACGGATCGGAGCCCGCATCGGCAGCGACGATCTTGCCGAACGTTACGGGCCAAATGACGCCGACAACCGCAAGCATCGCCTGGCGGCCGTGCATCAGCTCGGCCTCGCGGGCGTAGTTGAGGTCGCCACCCAGCTCCGTGATCGTGGTCGAGAAGCCGAGCGGATCGAATCCCTGATCGCCCGCCATCGAGCCTGCGAGGCGCATCACACGCGAGCACCGGAGCGTCAGCTGGCGACCACGAAGAGAGGGCCCCCGGGGGCCACAGAAAGTGGCCACAGCGGCACGACTTCTTCGATCTTCTTTCGAGGCGGCTCACCGTCGAGCGCCGGCGGCTTCTTAAGGAAGGGCAAGGCCTTGCTGCGCTCGACCATCATGGGCGAGCTCGCGCGAGCCGGCGACAGCGCCGGGGCGGCAGCAGCGGGCGAGAACGCTGGAAGAGAGGCAGCAAGCGCGAGCATTGCGGGTGCAGTGGAAAGCCTCGAGGATCGCACCTCGCGAAGCTAATTTATATGCGCCTTTCCCCACAGCCTGATGAAAAAAGTGTGTGAGGGCTGAGGGGTCTCCGTCCCGCGACACATTCGACACACATGTCCTTCTGATGGCAAGGTCTTTGTCAAAGTACACGATCTCACGACGCCCGCTGCCGCAGCACGAAAAGCGAGGGCGTGTTCATGACCCGAAGCGACGCCGAACCTTCTGGCCCAGCAGCCTCTACGTACAACATCTCCCACACACCCTGCCCCTTGGTCGGCTTGCGTGTCAACTCCCAACCAAAGATCTTGAAGGCCGTCTCTCGAAACGTGACCCGGATGCGGCTGTCGTCGAGTACCTCCCGTTCGGCGTGCAGTTGCACCGTGAGAGCGCCACCGAGAAGTTGCACCTGGTTGACGAAGGCCTTGTTGTCGAGGATGATTTGGGTCACCTTGCCTACGAACGGTCCGACCTTGCCATTGGAACCGCCCTTGGACATAGAATAGAGCAGATCGTCTGGCGAGTGAATCGAGAGCACACACTGTCGATTGGGAGCCCGACCGTCCTTGCGAAAGCGCTCGAGGCTCAAATGCCGTACATGTGCCAGAGAGGGGTATGCGCGCCTGCTTTGGTTTCGACTCGGCCGAAAGTGCCGTGGCACAGCGCTGCACGCGCGCTTGCTCCTCTTCGGCTGCGTCCACCCCGACAACGCCTGCAGCCGCGATCGCCTCAAGCAACGGTGCCACACCTTCAGCAGCTGTGGCAGTCGCACGGATGTTGTCGTGGCGGCGTAAGCCCGAACTTGCGGATGCAAATACGAACGCGCTCGTTACTGGCACGGTGGTGAGGATTAAGAAAGGATTCATCGTTGGCGTTCCGTTCATATGAACACTCGTACACACAACACGTAAGCAGCACAACTGTGAAAACAATACAGGACTCCCGTTCACATTCACGTTCGCGTTAAATTGCCGTCTCCGTACACTTTCACGGAGAGTTTTTTCAATTGAGTTTTTTTGAGTTTTTTTCGCCAGCACGTCTCTGAGTCTGACTACCTAGTACCTTGTATGGAAAAAATACAGCGCTGATATGGAAAAAATACAGGGAAATCGTAGTCACACCACCGATCGCCCCCGCACACCCCGCTTGTCTACTCCGCGGCTATCGCGGCGTCCGGAGCCAGCGACGCGCGCGAATCTCGCTTGCGGCTGGCCATGGCGCCTGCTGAACGCCTGCTGAACGCCTGCTGAACGCCTGCTGCGGCCAATCCAATGTTGCTCGCGCGTGTGCGCTTAGGCGACTGAGGGGAAGGACGCGCAGTCGGAGATGCCGCACTTGTTCTTGCCGCGTGCCATCTTGAAATAGCCGTCCATGCCGAAGGTCTCGCCCCATGAGTTGCGCAGCGTCCAGTACTTGCCGCCTGGGGTTTGCTTGCCGTAGCCGACGACCACGACGGCGTGGTTGACGTCCTCAGGCTGGTCCTGGCAGACGCCGTCGTACACGCCCTCCTTGTAGTTTCGGAAGTCGGACGACACCTGATACGCAATCGAGACCGGGCCATAGGTGCCAACCGCCTCCTGCAGCTCGATCTCGTCGAAGGCGGTGATGTTGTTCACCGCGCGGACCTGCGCCACACCCTTGCCGGAGTACGTACACGGGCCGTCCTTGCCCGTGTATGGGTAGATCGTCTCCGTGTCGTGGCCGCCCACATAGTGCAGGTACTCGAAGGCCTGAGATGGCAGCCCGCCGTTGCACCCGAAGTTGTTGAAGGCGCCTGCGCAGTCAACCAGCTGCTGCTCAGAGAGGTTCTTGGCCTGCGAGTGCTTGAGAATGTAGTGGGCCTCCATAGATCCGACGGTCGAGAAGGTCCAGCACGAGCCGCAATGGCCCTGCAGCGGAGGTGCAGCCGCACGGGAGTAGGGGGGCACGCGCGTCAACGCATTCGCAGCGCTGGGGGTACTAACTCGGTTGCGGCCGCACCTGGTTCTTGACCGGCCAAGGCGTAATCTTCTCAATCTCGTCGCGCCAGTCGATGGCGTCGGGAAGCAGATCCTCAACGAGGCCCTTCTTCCAATTTCCCGAGGCGGTGTGCGTGGCCGAGCAGTTCTGCGGCGTCATGAGCTTCTCCGCCTTGAATTCGTCCCAGGTGAGGTCGGAGAAGGCGTTGAGGCCGGCGGTCCACGAGGCACCCTTGGCGTTGTGGCTGATGATCTCCTCGCGGGTCCGCATCCAGCTCATCTTGCGCAGATCGTGCTCTGCGGAGGTCTTGTATACCTTGTCGTGCTGCGCCTTCCACGAATCCCACTCGGCATCCGCGGACAAGGAAACGGGCGAAGCGAGCACGGCGATGGCGACAGCGGACAACATCCGGGGGGGTACAACGGATTCCGGCAATGTGAATCATTGTCCTTAATCACGGTTCAATACGGTCTTCGAAGGGGACCGGACTCTGCTTCCGAGTGCCGCTCGGACTTTGTTATGAAAACTGAAGTTTCACAGAAATGGAGATCTTTGCGTCCGGCGGCCCGCACGAGCACACTCTCGCCGGCACATTCTGGAATCACGTTCCAAACGCGCAGCCAGTCCACGTCATCGCCGGTGCGTACCGCCGCGGCGTCGAGGTCGCTCCGAGCAAGCTGATGGCGGACACGTCCACGCGGGCCGTGACTGTGCAAACACCTCACCTCTTCATTGACTTGCGCATCGCTGCAAGCAGGCCGCAGACGTGCGCACGACGCTTGGATGAGCTCACGAATGCCGAGCTGGTCTCAATCATTGTGAGCACGCACTGCTTCGGCGGCGTTACACTCAGGGAGCCGACGCGGCCGCCGCCCTTGGATGGCACCTCGGTCTTTGACAGTGTGCCGCCCGGGCACACGTGCGTCTGCACCCGCTGGCACCTCCTCGACTGGCAACCGTTCCCACGGCTGACCCCCAATCGATGGAGCGTCCAAGAGCTCTGGAGCAGCGGTGGCTGGGCAGAGTTTTCGGTGCGACGCGACCCTGCTGGCCAAGCCGCCTACATAGAGCACTGGATGGAGCTGCGCGGCAGCCGCTCCGGAACCTATGTGGCGCTTCGCCGGCTGACGGCCTCGTCCGCCTCCTCCTCCTCCTCCTCGGAGGCGCTACTTCTCGTAGCCGGAGACTCCTTTGCCTACCTCGCTGGCAGGCCGCCGGAGCATGCGCTGCCAATAGTCACCCCGGGCTCTGAAGGCCACCCCGCCGACCGAGGGCGCATCGAGCCGCTCGCTCTGGCGGCGCTCGCGCGTGGCGATCGGGCGGCCTTGTTGTCCATGCTGAGCATGGAGTGCCACTTTGGCAGCGTCGCGGCCAACAGCGCGATGGCGACGTGCCCCGAGGCGCAACTGCTGCGGAGCGCGGGCGCAAGCGCGCCGGCGATAGCGGCAGGGAGTACGAGGTGGTGCATTCACTTGTCCTCGTGGCCTTGGATGGAGGGCACGTCGCTTGAGGATTGGGTACGCGGCTTTCGCTGGCAGCCGAGGGGCGCTACTACTGGCGCGGGACTCACGCTCGTGCACGCGCCCAGCGGCGACGAATGGCAGGTGGTGCATTGCGAGGGCGACTACTTGAGTGGCGTCGCTGATCTGCTCCGGGGAGGCAGCCGACTTTGAGCTTCAGACCACGGTTTCGAAAGGAGGCTGTGCTCGTGAACGTGTGCCATTTACAATTTACAGTGAGAGTCAGAGTTCACAGAGAGCGGTACACAGACGATATACCCGTACACCCCAATTTTATACACAAAGTCACGCACTCGCACACGTCGCACAAAGATCGCGCAGGGTAGGGGGTGTACTGCCGTGTTTTGAGGACATCGACTATCGTCCATCCGTCGTCCTCTGTCATGTCACCTGAGCTCCCCACCGCGACACCCCGCGGCCGCGGCCGCTGCCCTGACGCCGGAGTCAATCCGCGCTTTGGGCACGAGCCAATTAGAGGTTCGTCATTCACACGACCCTCCATGCTCCGGCCACGGAGCGCCGTCCCGAGCACAGGTCGCTCTGCGTGTCTCTCGCTCTCTTGTCTCAGGGGGTGACCAGCGCTGCCGTTGAGCCCCGCCGCTTCTCATTCTCAGGTGTGAAGACGGGTGTGAAGACGTTCAGCCCCGCCGCTTCTCATTCTCAGGTGAGCCATGCATGGCCTGTACCATCGACCAGGTGAGCCAGGCATAGCATGCACCACCTCTCAGGTGAGCAACCTCAGGCGAGCAACCTCAGGTGAGCAACCTCAGGCGAGCAAGCACAGGTGAGCAACCTCAGGCGAGCAACCTCAGGCGAGCAACCTCAGGTGAGCAACCTCAGGCGAGCAACTTCAAGAGCAACCTCAGGTGAGCAGGCCCATGCGGGGGCCCGAGGGGCCCTGGAGCTGCCCTGCGGTGGTGGTGGGCGCCAGGAAGAGGGCGTGGTCCTGATCCTTGTAGTGCTCCCAGTCCTTATTCTCGTCCAGGATCGCTTGGATCGTCGGGCCGAGCCGTGGGTCTTGTACTAAGGTCTTGAGCAACGTCACGGAGTGCGCCTTGATCGTGGCCGGGTCTTCGGCCGTCTCGAGCCCCCCCGCGATCAGACCGAGTACGAAAGGCACGATCTGCGCCTCATGGAACTTCTCGACGAGCTCAGGCGCCTTGCACATCTCGTTCATGGCGGGGAGCAGTTGCGCGCACATGTTCACATTGATCTTCATCGCCTTCAGGAGCGGCGTGGCCACATCCAGAGCTCGCATCGCATGCACCACCTCGGGGGCACCACTCAGCACACGCACCACCATCACGGCGCTCTTCTGCAGGTCCGCGCGGTCGGCGGCCGCGGCATTCAAGATCTTGAGCAAGTAGCCCATAGCCGCCACGTGGAGAGCGAGGGCCGGGTTGGCCTGCAAGAGCACCACGAGCACCCGTGAAAGGTCCGCGAGGACTTCGGCAGATTGGCGTCCCTCGACCGCCTGGGCCCAATCGGCGAGGAGAGCCTCGAGAAAGGCGCGAGGGTCGCGGAGTTGCCATGACGGCTGCGCGAGCAGCTGCTTGATGTACACGCCGCCTACGAGCTGCTGGTCCTTGAGCTGAGGGTACCTGCATTCAGAGGCATTCAGAGGCGAGCAGAGCCCATGGCGATGAGCGGCGATGCGTGGTACTCAGGGGGCACTCAAGGGACGATCGGGAGGCAATCAGGTTACAATCAAGAGGCCATCAGGATACACTCAAGAGGCAATCAGGATACAATCAATCAAGAGGCCAGGCGGACGCAATCCACCGCAATCAACAGGCTCTCAGGCGCGAGCAATCAACACGCAATCCACCGCAATCAACAGGCTCTCAGGCGCGAGCGGCGGCCACATACTCGACCACAAAGTCGGCGGGCAGCTCAAAGGGCGCTGTGGGATCCCTGCGCTGCGAGGCGAGCGCCTCATCTGACAAGTGCAGCAGAGAGCTGCGCAGCTCGGCACGCATCGAGGCATTCCAGATGAGCTCGGGGTTCTCGTGCGACGCGTCGAAGAGGGCGACGGTGCGCTTGGCGTCATCGGCGAGCGTCTGCACGAACACCGCCGGCATGAGCCGCTTGACCCTCTCGTTGATGCGAGGGCCGTGCAGCCGATCCGCGGCGAGCTTGCACAGCAACCCACCCGCGAGCGCCCGCTGCTCGTCGCTCCAGTTGATCTTGACCATCTTGGCGGGGGCGTCGTCTTGGGCTCCCGGCTCGGCCGGCGGCTCCGCGTCGTCTTGGGCGGGCGTCGTCGCGGGCGCGCCCGAAGGGGGCGCCGCGCTCTTGTCATTGAGCTCGATGACCTCGAGCTGCGCGGCCGCAAAGAGATGGAGGACGTGGATGAGGCCGCCGTGGTGCAACAGCGCTCCAACCACGTTCTGGTTGGCCGAGAGCGCAGTGAAGAGCCGCAAGACGTGCTCGGAGTGAGGCGGTGCGCAGCGTAGCAGCGCCTGCAGGTGGGCCATCGAGTGCACATCGGCGCCGAGGGCCTCGACGCATTTGGCTGAGTTGCATATCGCCATCGCCAGCTGGAGAGCGAGCGTGAGGGCCGAGGCCGTCTGCCGCTCATGCGAGTACGAGAGGAGAACGCGCAGCCGGCCCGCGCCGAGCAGCTGCTCCTCCACGTTGAAGTTGTGCGTCGAGATGAGCAGCGTGAGCATCGCGTTCAGCGCGAGGGCCACGTGCGCCGAGACGCGCGCCTCAGGCTTGGCGAGCGTCGAGCCCATTTGGGCGCCGGGTGGCTCGACGAAGAGGGCGTGTTTCGTCAGGTACTCGAGCAGCGCGACGCAGAAGTGCGTCGCATCGGTCAGGGGGAAGGACGGGTGCTGCGCGTACACACGCACGTAGACCGCGCCCACCTTGAGCTCGGCCTTGAGAGACTCGTACACGAGGTTGTCGGCCTCGGCAAGCGGCGCCGTCCCGGGCGACGCGTACGAGCGCTCGACGCGCTTCCCCACAAACTCAAGGAGCTCAGCGCGCGTGTGGTGGTTCCAAATTAGGTAGGGCGTCTCCGAGGCCGAGTTGATCAGCTTGAGCAGGGACGTCATCGAGCTGGCCATCGTCTCGGTATTCGTCGCCCCATCGAGCAAGTCGGCCAAGTAGCTCGTCAGGATGTTCTGTGCGGCGGTGCGCACGCCCACATGCGGGCTGGTCCCGAAGTTGCGATAGCCGCCGAGCCGACGCAGCATCGTGACCGCCAGCCGGCCGCGTGCATTGTACACGAGCTGCGCGTTGCTCTCCTCACTGGCCTCAACCCCAGCAGCCACCGCCTCGTCCAGCGTGAAGTCGTACTTGGTGAGCAGCGCGAAGCCAAACCAAGCCGCACCCGCGCTCGCAAGGCGCGCTTGGCACACGCTGTTGGCACAGAGGGCTGAGACGGCGTCGAGCGCCGCCTCAAGCAGTTTGGGCAGCTGCGTCAGGTGCAAGCAGCGCACCACGTCGTCGAGTGCGCCGAGGTTCTCCTAAGGAGGGGGGGCGAGGGGGGGCGAGGGGGGGCGAGGGGGGGCGAGGGGGGGCGAGGGGGGGCGAGGTGGTGAGCACATGATCGCGCCGTGGTGAGCACATGGTCGCGCCGTGGTGAGCACGTGCATGCTGGCAAAGGGGGGGCGGGTTTCCCCACTGCTCACCTCGGCGGCGAGCTTGGCGATGCACTCCGCATTGGGGGCGATCGCGCTCAGCGTCTTGAGGAGCGGGAGCGCGACCAGGAACGGCACCGCGTCCGCCGCCGACGTGACGGTGAGCATCGAGAGGCACCGACGGAAGAGCGCCACGATCGCCTCGACGCCGCCCACACGAGCTAGCTCGCTCCCATTGAGAGGCGCGGCGGCGATGGTGGCATGCAAGAGCGTCGTGGCGGGCACGAGCAGCTTGGCGTTCTGGTCGGAGAAGATGGACGCCGTCTGCTCGCCATTCTTGTCCACGGTCGCGATCACCTGGGGCAACAGTAGTGGGGGGGGCGAGGAAGGGTCGCGCCGTGCTGAGCACGTGCATGCTGAGTGGGGGGAGTGCCACGATCGTGATCTCGCGCCGCGCCGTGCTGAGCGCATGCATGCTGAGTGGGGGGAGTGCCACGATCGTGATCTCGCACCTGGAGCAGCAGCGGGTAGCCCGAGTACTTGAACGGCTTGAGAGCCTCGGCGCAGCGCGTGTACAGGATGTTCTGCGCCTGCAGCATGAGAGAGATGTTATACTCATCGGGTCCACCGGAGGCGCGCGGCGTGATCACGAGCAGCTCGTACGCCTTCTGGACCTGCTCGAAGATCTCGCGCGCCGCCGGGTCGGGATTCTTGTCGGGGTGGTAGCGCGCCGCGAGCTTGTGGTACGCCCGGCGGAGGATAGGGTCCGACTCGGCATTCGCGGTGAGGTCCTTGCCCTCGACGTTGAGCACCTTGAGGGCATCGTCCCTTGACATCGACTGGGGCGCCTTGCGCAGCTCGAGCTGCCAGGCGCCCAGAACGGACTGGAGCAGTGGGACGGGTTCGTCAATCGGCCACTCGGCGAAGCGCTCCTTGTTGCAAAGGTGGCGCAGGTAGTACCTGTGGAGGGCCCAGCAGAGTGGTCATCGTGTGCCCATCAAGGTGCAATCAAAGGGCCATCAAGGGGCAGTCAGACGGCCATCAAGGGGCAGTCAGACGGCCATCAGACGGTCCTCAAGCGTACCGATGGCAAAAGATCTCCTCCGCGAGCTCCGGGTACGCGATGCGCGGCAGCGGGCAGTAGTCGTACTTGGCCGTGCAGTTGGCCTGGAGCAGGATGGGGAACTCGCCCACGTGCAGGGACAGTTTCTCAATCATGCGCCGGCGCATCTCGTGGTTCCAAATGTACTCGGGCGTGTCGAACTCGCCGAGGAAGATCTCGGCGAATTTGTCGGGGCCGTGCACCTGTGGGGGAAGTGGAAGGGGGGCGTCGTGGTGAGCACTTGCATGCTGGGAGGAGCCATTGCCGCCGTCGGCGAATTGATCGGGGCCGTGCACCTCGAGGCAGCAGACCATCGCCTGCGGCAGTATGAGGGTGAGGTACGAGCGCGCGGCTAGCCCCGAGGCTGAGCCGCTCTCCTCGTCCTGGTAGAGCTGCTGCAAGTGGGCCACGTGCAGGAAGCGGATGAGCGGCAGCACGTTCGAGCCCGTGTACATGAGCGCAAAGAAGAAGGCGCCGCTCAGGTAGAGGCGAGGCAGCGTCGGGTTATCCTCGACGAGCCGGGTGAGCAGCGACGCGGACCGCTCGACAATCGAAGGCTCGAAGGTGAGCAGCAGCTGCACGAGCTTGCCCAGTCGCTCGGTGGACGACAGGACCTGCGCGAGAGAGGCGATCGATGGCCATCAAGGACAATCAGTGGCCAGCAAGGTCATCACTAGCACTCAACAGCCACCAGCACACCTTCTTTGGGTGGGCATCAATAGCAATCAGTGGCACTCAATAGTAATCAGTGGTCATCAGCACACCTTCTTTGGAGTGGGCATCGGATGGATCAGCGCCCCAGTCGGCGTTCGTGTCGGATGCATCGCAGTCAACCCCAGGAAGATGTCGAGCACGAGCATGCCCAGCTGCGTGTACGAGAGCAGTGACGTGCCTTGCGCCAGACAACCCCACGCGAGGTGCGCAATCTCCCTGGGCCGCCTCCATGACGATCTCGCCTCGATCTCGCCCTGGCCGCGCGCGTAGCACTCGAACCCCTCTCCGAGAGCGAGGGTACGGTCGGGCCGATTCCTTTCCAGGTACTCGCGCAGCTCGGTGGCGTCGAACGGCCCGAAATGGCCGGCCTCCCCGCCCCCGCCCGGTACAGCGCCGGCCTCGAGCGCCGCGCCGTCGTGGGCGTCCGCCCCCTCATCGTCCACGTCCTTCTCGACGACTCGTTCGTTGGCGGCGGCGCGGCGCACGTACCACTCCTTGGCCTTGTCGGGCGGCGCCGCGTTGGAGGTGAGCAGATTGGTTTGGAGCACCTGCGTGGGGTGTATGGGCGCTGTGGTGAGCACTTGCATGCAAGTGCAGGTACTCAATGGCATATGGATTGGAGCTCGAATGGCGCCGTCCCGAGCACTTGCATGCAAGGCCGGTGCTCAGTGGCATATGGATTGGAGCTCGAATGGCGCCGTCCCGAGCACCTGCGAGTGTGCGGAGCGCTCGGACTCGAGGTGCACGGTGATGAGTAGCTCGAGCAGCACCTCGAGCCCGCCGCAGGCCATGAGTTTCTTGGCGTTCGGGGTGGAGGCGAGCAGCGCGCGGATGAGCATCAGCAGACGATCCCGTTCCGTCCTGTCAAACGTCTCGCGTAGCATGAGGACGACGTGACCGATGTCAGGGAAGGGGCCGATCTGCTCAAAGTACGTTTGGTAGGTGATGGCCATGCCCTGCATGCAAAGGAGCCGGATATCGCGCCGACGCTCCCAGAGCAGCCGGTAGTAGAGCTCATTGAAGAAGCGCCCAGGCGCGTGGATCTGGAGCGTCTTGGGCGAGCCGTCGAGCAAGAGGCGCAGGTAGACCTCACCCACGCGCATCTCATTCTCAAGGGACGGGTAGCGCACCTGAGGGGGGACGAGGGGAAGGTAAGGGTAGAAGGGGTGAGCGCGTTGCGGATGGCCATCGGAGAGCGGGGTCGCTCGCGGGGGGGGGGGGAGGGGGGGCAGTCCTACTCCGGACACGCATCTCATGTTACCGTTGGAATCCGTTGGAATCCGTGGCAATCACGCACCTCGAACTCGAGATGATTCCACTCTCATCATAATCAAGGGAGATCGCACCTCGAACTCGAGATGGTTCCACTGGATTTGTTGGTCGAGCGAGAGGGTCTGCGCGCGGCGCAGGTCCTTCACCTCCGACTGCACGGCCTCACGCAACTCCTCACGCGTGCGCTGGTTCCAGAGAAGGTCCGGTCGCGTGTGGTCTTCCCAGATGGCACTCCAGAGCATCGCCCAATTGAGAGGCGCCGCCGTCTCGGCGCGCACCTGATGAGGGAGGCAATCATGGGTCATCAGAGGTCATCAGTGGTCATCAGAGCGTCGCCCAATTGAGAGGCGCCGCCGTCTCGGCGCGCACCTGGACGCCGTCAGACGCAATCAGACGCAGTCAGACGCCATGAGACGCCATGAGACGCCATGAGACGCCATCAGACGCAATCAGGGCCATCAAAGGCCATCGCGTCTGCCGTCTCGGCGCGCGGCTGATGAGGGAGGCAATCATGGGTCATCAGAGGTCATCAGTGGTCATCGGCGCGCACCCTGCGCTTGCGTGGCGCGAACTCCTCCTCAACACTCTTCCGCTGAGAGCCCTTCCCCACACCCAACCAGTTGGCTTTGGGCTGCCCCTTGGCTGCCCCTTCGCGCCGGCGCTCAATCAACTCCGCGGGGTCCTTCTTCGTGTTCTCAGGAGGCGCATCCTTGCTCGAGAGGACGCGTAGGAGAGGAGCGGGCAAAATGCGAAAGAGGACATCCGTCGTGGGCTGATAGCCAGCCGCCCACAGCGCCACCAGCCGGCGAGAGAGTGTGCGTCGGAGGGCGGCGCGCGCGTCGTTGCCCTGAAGGAAGACGGCTTCCACAAACTGCTCAAGAAGTGCACCCTCGCAGAGGGCGTCGTGACGGATGGCCAAGACGATCTTGTCGTCGCCCTCCTCGACGAGCGCACTCATCAGCAGCCCAGCCGCCTTGGCTACGCGCAGACACGCGTGCGAGAAGAAGCGATAAAACGGGCGGCCGATGCCGGCCACGAGCGCCATCATGTACTCGAAGCACTCTGGGGGCGTCGTCTCGGCATGCGGATGGCATAGGACAAACGCGAAGACCTCGAGGATCTGCGCCAACAGCAGCGCGCCCGTGCCGCACTTGAGGTGGGTCGTCAAGAGCGACACGAGCAACTCACGCCGCGCGCTCTCGTTGAGGACCATGCGCTTGCACTGCAGCTCTTGAGACATGACTATCGGGTCACACACGTGATGCGTCAGAGCGGAGAGAACCTCGATGGCGGCGCCACTCACATCGAGCGCGGGCCACTCGAGACAGCCCCAGGCATAGCCGATGAGCTGCGGACCGAGCTCGGGCGTGGTGCAGACCGCATCGATGCCCGGCTGCGTCGCGACCAGCCGTCGCATCGCGCCGAGCACCGACAGGGCCGCCTCCTTTGCGTCGGCGTCCGCGGCAGCCACGGAACCCTTTGGCAGCCAACCGCGTCCCAGTCGGACTAGCCGCTGCAGCGCGGGCGCGATGATCCGCTCGTTCTTCTTGTCCTTGAAGAAGAGCGCGCCCGGGCCCGAGTACGGCACGTTGGCGTTGAACTCGAGCAGAAGCCCGTGCGCGTACCCTTCCCACGCCGCCGCGGTGGCCGCATCCTTACCCGCGAGAGCACTCAGATAGACGGCCTCGAGGTCGGCATCGGAGCGCACCGAGAGCGGGTGCAGGCGCAGCGTGAGCGCGAAGCGCGCGTCCTTGTTCGAGAGCACGTGCACGCCGCCGTAGCCGGCCGAGTGCGCGGCCTCGAGGATCGATGCGAGGATCGCGTCGCGCGCGGCGGCCACATAGCAGCGCACGCAGCCCGAGGCGTATTGGCATGCGAAGGCTTGCTCGTCACTCGGGTCGCGCAGGAGAGCGTGCAGCTGTGGGAGGGCGGCACGGGCGCGACGAGGGGTAGGGGGCGAGGGCGGGGACGTGTGAGTGAGGTGGTGGTGGGCGAGGGGGATGCTGGGGAAGGGGGTGGGGAGGCGTTTCGTGGGACAGTGGCAGGGCGGCAGGAGGACGTGGCAGGGGAATGGGGGAAGGGGGGAGGGGCGAACGAGGGAGGCGAGGGCCAGCGCGCTACCTCCGCGAGCGGGCGGCAGCTCGTCACGAGCATTCGATTCGGGTCCTTCTCCACAATCGCCGTGTCCGTTAGGATGATCGTACGGGCGGCGTTCGGGCGCGGCGCTGGCGTGCGAAGATCATCATAGTCTGATGAGAAGGCCATCACCGGAGCCTCGAAGATGGGGGCAAGGAGCTCTTCTTCTTCGATCCCCCTGGCCATCGCGATCGCCACGCGCGACGACGCGTGCGGCCCCAGAGGCTGGCCATCTGCCGTACCGCCCCACGCGATCGCCTGCTCGACCGCCCCGCGAGCTCGCTCCGAGATCGAGCCCGGCGGCGTTGCCGTTACTCCGAGCTCGCTGCCGATGCAGATGCCGATGCCGAGGACGGCGGCGGCCTTGGTGACGGCGGTCAGTAGGTCGCGTCGGCGCTCGCACGACAGGATCGCCACGCGCCCGACCCCGTGGTGCAGCACGAAGGCGATCGGTGACGAGGAGCCTGCGCCGCCGCCCTCCTGCCTCACCGCCCTCACGGCCTCAAAGTTCTCGTACGAGATGCTCGCGAGGGAGACCGCGGAGTCGTCGGCCGCCGCGGCCGCCGCTGCTGCCTCCGCCTCCGGGCCGGGTGGCTTCGCCGCCATCATCCGTAGCTCGAGTGCCCATGGGCACACGACGAGTGCCAGCGGCAAGAAGTTGCCATCCTTGGTGAGAGCAGCGCCCGCAAAGGCGGGTTTGGCGACCGGAGACTTGGGCGCCTTGGCCGGCTGGCCCTCAGCCGGCGACTCGAGGGCGGCCACCTTGGCCATCTGCAGCGCCGTCACCAGCGCCGCGCGGTGCTCGCACGAGAACGAGATCTTGGTCGTCGACTTGCTGAGCATGGACGTCTTGCCCTCGGCCTTGCGCACGGTGATGGAGAACTCGTGCGTGTCGATCCCCGTGCACGTCACTTCGACGAGGTCGTGCGCATACGTCCACTCGTTGGTCACGTCAAAGGTCGTCGGGTTGAGCGTGAGCACCGACTTCTCACAGATGCAAAAGATCCGCGCGTACTTGCCCTTCCACGAGTTCTTGGTCGCGTAGAAGCGCCGGATGTACTGGATGCCGTGCGAGCGCCGCAGCGGCACCGCCGGCTCGTCCTCGCCCTCGTCCATCCCTGCCATCTTGAGCTCGAGTGGCGGCATTGATGACCCCGCTCACGACCTCCTTCTCGCCTCGAACTTATCTTTCCGGATAATATACTAAAAATGCATCTAATAAGTTCAGTGTTGTGTAAACACTCAGTTTGTAATCAGGGTATGAGGAAGGGGTGCAAATCCAGATATTAATCCCTCCCCTACCCCCTTGGGTAAAAAAAGTCACTGTCGGGTACAGCTGTAAGCGAGTCGCAAACGGGTACAGCTGTAGACCAGTATCGAATAGGTACGCCTCACACGCTCTGAAGCCCGTCTCACTGCTCGAGGACGGCATGAGCTCGAGCCCCTCCGCCGCCGCCGCCGCCCTGAGTGAGTGTGAGTGAGTGAGTTATTGAGACACAGACACACCGCGGAACAATACGGGGTACAGGTCGAGATACCTACTGAGGCTCATAGGGCATCCCATAGCAGCACACGCAGCATGTATACAAGCTCGTGGCCATGTTTTGAATCCAACGGATTCCTGTTCGGGCGTCGCTATGCTCTCTCCATGCCCACACCATGCCCGGCGAAACTGCCAACCCCCTCATGGGAGGGACAGACGCTGTATCGGATATGCAGTGGTGTGGTTCCCTTACGGGTGTGCATGGGT
>ERZ761574.1111-NODE-1111-length-18301-cov-64.832511_pt1 | contig 18301 bp, 8 predicted proteins | sample MGYA00374950_ERZ761574 | MGnify/ENA primary metagenome ERZ761574 (study PRJEB28895, sample SAMN07631631) | mixed culture metagenome | isolation source: Freshwater growth medium | place: USA: Seattle, Washington | collected 2016-10-03 ... | reverse complement strand
CGTCTCTGTGGGGGCTGCTTATTAATAACCATCCCTTTGAGTGTGATGCACAGAGTAGACGCGATTTTTTCGGCGCCTCCTCAGCACATCCGCGGGCAGGAGCTCTCGTTTGCTGATCGCCAACCGTGGCGAGATTGCGCTCAGAATCGGACGCGCCGCCGCGGAGCTGGATATTCGCAGCGTGTGTCTCGTCACGCCGGAAGATGTGTCCTCATTGCATGCGGTGGCAGCAGACGAAGCCGTGGAGGTGCAGTCGTACCTTGACGTTTCGGCAGTCGTGCGCGCTGCCGTGGATACGAATTGCACCATGCTCCATCCCGGCTACGGGTTCCTCTCTGAACGGCCAGAGCTGGCACGCCTGTGCGACGAAGCTGGCATCGCATTCATTGGCCCGACGACAGAGACGCTCGCCACTCTTGGTGACAAAGTGGCCGCACGTGCTCTGGCTCAGAAGCTCAACATCCCGGTGGCACGTGCGAGCGACGCTCCTTGCCGCAGCGCTGATGAGGTGCGAGCCTCGGTGCGGAGCTTCGGTCTCCAGTACCCGTTAATGCTGAAGGCGGTAGGCGGCGGTGGCGGTCGGGGCATTCGGCCTGTGCACGATGAGGCCGCTTTGGATGAGGCTTTTGTGGCCTGCACGCGTGAAGCGGACCTGATCGATGCTGTAGGCGGCGTCTTCGTGGAGGAGATGCTGCAGGACGCGCGGCATATTGAGGTGCAGCTCCTCGGCGACGGACGTGGCGGTCTCGTGCACCTTCTCGAGCGCGATTGCTCCGTGCAGCGGCGACGACAGAAGCTCATCGAGATGAGCCCGGCCCTCGGGCTCGACGAGGCGACCCGCGAGCGCATCTTCGCGCACACTCTCGCCATCGGCCGCGCGTGCTTGTACCGTTCGGCCGGCACGTGCGAGTTCCTCGTGCGTCCGGACGGGAGCGAAGTCTTCCTGGAGTGCAACCCGCGAATTCAGGTAGAGCACCCGGTGAGCGAGGAGGCTACCGGCGTCGACATCGTGCGCTCGCAGCTCCAGATCGCAAGCGGCGCCAGCCTGGCCGACCTCGGCCTTGGCTCCCAAGCTATGGTGATGCGTCATCACGCGGCCATCCAGGCGCGCATTCAGATGGTGGTCCCGGGTCGAGTGGCCGCGTACTCGGAGCCAGGCGGGATGGGGATACGCGTGGACGGCGCGCTCTATAGCGGCTATACGCCGCCCGTGACGTACGATCCTCTCCTTGCCAAGTTGATTGCTCGAGCCCCCATCCCACACGGCGGAGACGGGGGCGGCCGCTGGAGGGTTGAGAGCTCGGCAGCCGAGCTAGCGCGGCGGCGCCTGCTCCGCTCGTGTGCTGAGATGCACATTGGCGGCTCGGTGCGCACCAACCTCGAGGAGCTTGCTCGGATCCTCGAGAGCGATGCCTTCAAGAGCGGCGCTTGGACGACCTCGATGCTCGACGCAGAAGACGAAGCGAGGAACGCCGCTGCCGGCGCTGCTCACGAGATCGCTCGGAAGAGCAGCACGCATGATGGCGAGGGGCATGGAAGCAGCGGCAGCCGTGCGGAGCTACTCGACGGTGCGATGGCCCCGTCGCGCGCGAACCCCTCGAATGTCGCGCAGCCCTCAAATGCGCCCAAAGCGGCGCTCGAGGGGGGCCTGCTAGTGCTAAGCCCTGTGAACGGTCAAGTCATCGAATCGGGCGACGCAGCGAAGCCAGGGGCAGAGCTCGAACCTGGCCAGACCATCTTGGTGGTCTCAAGCATGAAGATGGAGTTTGTCGTCAAAGCGCCGTCCGCGGGCACGTTGGTCGAGCTGCTCGTGCCGCAGGGCCAGCTGGTCCATGCTCAAGAGCCAGTCGCATTGCTACGTCTCGCGGAGAGGTCGTTGCAGCCCCAGCTGCCCGAGGTGACGGGCGCACTTGATGAAGCCGGGGAGGCTCTCGATGGCCCGCCGCGTGCAGACCTCGCGAGGGTGCTCGAGCGGCGCGCACTGATCTCAGACGCGGGCCGCGCCGTGGCAGACCCGAAGTTCAGCGACAAGGTCTCCAAGCGACGCCAACGAGGCCAGCGCACGGCACGCGAGAATGTGGACGCTCTTGTGGATCAGGGCTCCTTCTTCGAGTATGGGCGGTTCGCCGTGGCCGCTCAGCGTGGCCGGCGCTCCCTCGACGACCTCATCAAGACGACCCCTGCGGACGGTCTGGTGTGCGGCGTTGGGAGCATCAACGAGGCCACCTTCGGGCCGGCGTGCAGTCGCGCAGCTGTAGTCGCCTACGATGCGACCGTCCTCGCGGGTACACAGGGCGTCTTCAATCACATGAAGCTCGATCGCATGCTGCATCTTGCCGAGTCGCAACGGTTGCCGCTCGTCCTTCTCGCCGAGGGCGGCGGCGGCCGACCGGGGGACGTGGATGTCGATCCGATCATCAACTCGATGCTGGCCGTCCCGACCTTCCGCTCCATGGGGCGCCTCTCTGGCCTGGTCCCCACCGTGGGCATCGCGAGCGGCTACTGCTTCGCAGGGAATGCGGCGCTGCTCGGCTCGTGCGACGTCGTCATCGCCACCCGGGGCAGCAACATCGGGATGGCGGGGCCAGCTATGGTCGAAGGCGGTGGGCTCGGCAAGGTGCCGGCCCACGCCATCGGACCGTGTGCCGAGCAGGTCACAGCAGGGGTGGTCGACTTGGTCGCCTCTGACGAATCCGAGGCGTGCGAGCTCGCGAAGCGCTACCTGTCGTTCTTTCAAGGGGCGCTCCCCCGGCCTGCGGGCGGCTTTGGCCACGTGGACCAGCAACGGCTGCGTGCCATCGTGCCGCTGAATCGCAAGCGGCTGTACGAGGTGCGCGACGTCATCGAGACACTCGCGGACGAGGGGAGTTGGCTCGAGCTACGGCGCGGCTACGCGCTCGGTGTGGTGAGCGGCCTGATGCGAGTCAACGGCCAGCCGCTCGGCGTCCTGGCCAACAGCCCATCGCACCTCGGCGGCGCGCTCGACTCGGACGGTGCGCTCAAGGCGGCGCGCTTCATGGAGCTCTGCGACGCGTTCGAGCTGCCGTTGCTCCTGCTCTGCGACACGCCCGGCTTCATGGTTGGACCCGAGAGCGAAAGGACCGGTGCGGTGCGCAAGATGAGCCGCCTCTTCACCGTCGCCTCGTCGCTCACGGTCCCTTACTTCACGATCGTACTGCGCAAGGCGTACGGTCTCGGGGCGATGGCGATGAGCGGCGGCATGAGCGTGGGTTCGAACGTCTTCCACGCGAGCTGGCCGAGCGCCGAGGCTGGTCCCATGGGCCCAGAGGGCGCCGTCGAGCTCGGGTTCGCCAAGGAGCTTGCAGCGGCGGCGGCGGTGCCCCTAGTCGGCAAGCGGGCTCGCCAGGCCCTCTTCGACAAGCTGATGAGTAGGGGTCTTGAGCGTGCGGACGCGATCAGCGTTGCACGGACGCTGGAGACGGACGACGTCATCGACCCCGCAGAGTCGCGCGACTGGATCCAGCACGGCTTGCAGTCGGCGGCCCAGGCCAAGGGCAGTCCGTCGCAGACGGCGTGGCGTGTGCGCGACTCGAAGCGAAAACGGCCTTGCGTGTCGCCTTGGTGAAGATCAGAGAACGGCTCGCGCTCTCCAACGTTTTGGAGAGAATGGGTGTCACCGGTGTTTGTGAGTCCCGGCTCCCCCCGGTGTCTTTTTCCCGAGGTATAGAGTCTTCATTCACCGTTCACACCTTCGAATTCACAGTGGAATCTGAGAGAGGCTTCATGCGAGAAAACTGCTTCGTGCATCTCCTGCAGCCTCCGTGCGGTGGAAAGCGGGCGAGGACTCCGAGGTCGTCTTTGCATGCCAGGCCCGACGGCCGCCGACCTGCAAGCTGCTGTGCGAGCCGCCCTGGCTGAGCAGTCGGCGAGCGGTGAAACCGTCACTGCAAGAACAGTTCGACTTGCCGTCGAGAAGCGCCTTGGCCTCGCAGTCGATAGCCTTCTGCCGCGGAAGGACGAGCTGATGGGCTTCATCGCCGAGGAGTTGCAGCAGGCCACCAGCACGCATGCGGCCGGCGCGGTTTCAGAGGCCATCAAGGCGCTCGAGGATCCAGACGGTGGGGCGACCAAGGCGGCTCTGCTCGTCGCAGAGCTCGAAGGCAGCAGCAGCAGCGGTGGTGATGGAAACGAGAGCCAGGACGCACAGGTGGCTCTCGCCTTGCTCGCGGAGGCGTGCGCGGCGAGCGAGCGCGCAACGTCGCGGCTGCTCGAAGCGAACATCGGCCGCGCTCTCGTGCCGCTCGTTTCGCCAGAGGCGCCCATGCCGATCGCCTCGCTGGCGGTGCGACTGCTCTCGGCCATGTCGACGCATCGCTGCGGCACGGACGCAATCGTCAAGTCGCCGGTGGTCAGCCCGCTGCTCGTACGCCTCTCGACGGCTGCCGAGGGTGTGGGGGTGCAGTGCGCGGTGCTCGTGCATAACCTCGCCGACTCGCCAGCTACACGCATGCGACTCATCTTTGCGGGCGCGCTCGGCGTCCTCACGCGCGTCCTGCTCGAGCCCGTCACGACGCCAGCTCTCAAGGAGCACTGCCTGCAGGCCGTCGCATCGCTTGCAGGCATGCCCGAGGCCGAGTTGAGCTTCCCGGCGCTGCTTGGCACCTGCCTGAGCTCCAAAACGCCTGGCACGCAACGCGCCGCGCTCAATGCGCTGCAACTCATCCGCGAGCGCCAGCCGGGCGTCGAAGGTCGCTTGGCTGGTGTGGACGAGTTGATGGCGGGCCTCGCCAGCGCCGCATCGTCGACTGATGCGGAGGTGTCCCGAGATGCTGCAGAGGCGCTCGCAGCACTTCAGCAAGCGGAATAGACACGTTTACGCGGCTGAGCGGATGCAGCACACATCGGTATACAAAAGTTCGGGCGTCTCGTTCTCGCGTGGTCGGACAGCTGTCAGTGGCTATGGCGCATGCGATGTGCGCGCGATAGAATGGTCGCGTGTCCCGGTGTGGGTACCGTCGTCCGGACGGGGGGCGCTAGGCCCCTCCGGCTACAGAGGGCGCGCATACGCCCGGTCGAGATGTGCGCCTCGACATGCTTATTCGTCGATTGTGGAATGGAGTGTCACCGGTTAGAAAAGGGAAGGTCGACGCGACCCGAGAGGGCCCGCGAGGACGGACTCGACTCGAGTGTCCCGGGTCGCGTGGGGCGACGGGGCCAACAGTGCAACACGCAACTTAGGAGACGACACGAGTCCTCACCTCACAAATTTACAAGTGTGCGACTTTGCATGCAAGCTCGAGCGGATGCCCAGCTGTGCAGCACAGCGTGGAGATACTAGATGGTGAGAGAACTGATCAGGAGGGTCATCCTGACCCGCACTGATCACCCCAGAGGTCTTCTAACGCAAGGCAACCTGTAGCGTGGCGGTGGCTGGATGCGGTCCTCACCTTCTAATCATGCGGAGAGGGTACACACGTGGAGAATGCACACACGTGAAGAGAGTGCGAATGGTCGCGCCGCGCGACCCGCGCACAGTATCTCAAACTCGGGGCTTGATCATCTGCGAGCAACAACCTTCTTGATCGCCGACTGGGTGAAGCGGTGCGCCTCCGCCAAGTTTTGGGCAGCCTGCAATGTCGGCGCGGCACGCCTGATCAGCGTCGCAACGCGCGACGCTGCGGCGACGGCTTGCATCACTGAGTTCGCAACCGGGATTCGCCTTGCTCTCATCACTTCGAAGGACGGTCAGGACGGCCACGAGGGAATCTATGAAAGATTCCGATCGAAGAAAAGGCCGGGCAGCGGAGAAATCAGATCCACTAGCTCGGGGTCTTGATGGAAGTGTCCCGCTGTACATGTATCGTGTTGCCGTCCCAAACTCGGAGAGTAATTACTTTGGCAATTTGTGATTGCGTCTACGAAGTTACCAAGAAGCGCCCTAATCGAACCTCGACGATCACGACAGCGAGCAGGATGCTTGGCCCCGCGCTCGCTTCCGCTCTCTCGCTGCAGGCGGCCGCCTTCGCGCCGGTCGGCTCTGGCCCGGCGCTGCGCCGCGTTGAGATGCACGGCGCGAGGATCGCCATGGATCTGCAGATCAACCAGCGATTGAAGTCCGCCGCGCTCGGCGCTGCGCTGGCGGCGTCGCTCTCAGTCTCCGCTGCCAACGCCGCTGATCCGTGGCCGTACTCGACGCTGCTCGGCAAGGTGCAGTCTGACGAGGTGGCCAAGGTGCGTGCTCTTCCGCATGCGCCACGCGCCTCACGCCCCATCGGACGCAAGCCGTGGGGAGGCATTTGGCATCGTCGCCAATTTAGTCCCCCCGTGTGCATTCATTCCATGCCGGCGCCATCGCCCTGCCCCGCCACCACGCACTTTCGCGGCCCTCGGCCTCTCTCCCACCTTACCTAACCCTGCCACACTCCTCGCCCCCCCTCTCTGTGCGCTCCAGGTGGCCTTCAGCGACGACGGCACCAAGGTGGTCGCCTTCGACCAGGAGGGCCGCGACCACCAGGTCAACGTCTTCCCCGGTGGCGACGCCGAGCTGGTGACGGAGCTGCGCAAGCACAATGTGCAGTTCGCGGTCGTGCCGCCGCCCGAGGCCAACCCCGCCTTTCAGCTTCTCTCCGGCTTTGGCGGCCTGCTGATCAACTTCCTGCCCCTCTTCCTCCTCATCGGGCTCAACATCCTCGCGTCGCGCGGCCAGGGCGGCCCGATGGGTGGGCCGGGCGGGCCGATGGGTGTGGGCAAGTCGCAGTCCAAGATCCAGATGGAGCCGCAGACGGGCGTCACCTTCGAGGACGTTGCGGGTTGCGACGGCTCCAAGCAGGAGCTCACTGAGATTGTCGACTTCCTCAAGAACCCGGCCAAGTACTCGGCCCTCGGCGCCAAGATCCCCAAGGGTGCGATCATGGAGGGGCCTCCGGGCACGGGCAAGACGCTGCTCGCGCGCGCGGTCGCGGGCGAGGCGGGCGTCCCCTTCGTCTCGGCCTCGGGCTCCGAGTTCGTCGAGATGTTCGTCGGCGTGGGCGCGAGCCGCGTGCGTGATCTCTTCGGTCAGGCGAAGAAGAACGCTCCGTGCATCGTCTTCATCGACGAGATCGATGCGATCGGCGGCGCGCGCGCGGGCGGCGCGGGCGGCGGCATGGGCGGCGGCGGCAACGACGAGCGCGAGCAGACGCTCAACCAGATCCTGACCGAGATGGACGGCTTCGACGGCAACTCGGGCGTCATCGTGCTCGCCGCTACCAACCGCGCCGATATGCTCGACAGCGCGCTCACGCGCCCGGGCCGCTTCGACAGGCGCATCCCCGTCGATCTGCCGGACGTCAAGGGGCGCCTCGCAATCCTCAAGGTGCACGCCAAGGGCAAGCCGCTCGCCGAGGGCTGCGACCTCGCCATCGTCGCCAAGCGCACAACGGGCTTCTCGGGCGCCTCCCTCGCCAACCTGATGAACGAGGCCGCCATCGTCGCCGCGCGTAACGACAAGGCGGAGATCTCGTACGACGAGATCGACTACGCCATTGACCGCGCGACGGTCGGCCTCCAGAAGACGACCGGCACCAACTTCCCCGAGCGTCAGCGCCTGGTCGCCTACCACGAGGCTGGTCACGCCGTTGCCGGCCTGCTGACGCCCGAGTATGACATGGTGACCAAGGTGACCATCATCCCGCGCACCAACGGCGCGGGCGGCTTCACGCTGTTCACACCCTCCGATGAGCGCGCCGAGAGCGGCATGTACTCCAAAAAGTACCTGCAGTCGCAGCTCGCCGTCGCTCTGGGCGGTCGCGTCGCTGAGGAGCTCATCTACGGCGAGGACGAGGTCACGACCGGCGCCTCGGGCGACCTGCAGCAGGTGCGCAACATTGCGCGGCGGATGGTGGCGCAGTGGGGGTTTGCCAACGATGCACTCGGCGACGCTCCGGTCGCGTGGGAGGTGCCCGAGGGCAACGGCATCATGAACACGAAGGCGGCGTCGGCCGAGACGGAGGCGGAGATCGACGCGCAGGTGTCCAAAATCGTCCAGGGAGCTTACGAGGCATGCTACAAGATGCTCTCGGAGAACCGCTCGCTGTTGGACAAGATGGTCGAGAAGCTGCTGATCGACGAGACGATCGACTACGACGAGCTCACCCAGATGCGCGACGCCCACTACGCCGGCAAGACGATGCAGGCGGCGTGAACGGCGAGGTCGAGAAGACGGCGGGAGAAGCTGCCGGCGGTGGTTGTGGTGGAGACGCGCGCGCAGCATCGTTGGATGCGGGCGGGGGAGGCAAAATGTAGTTGTACTTTGGGGCCGCGGGGCCGCGAAGCGCGCACGCAACGCATGGGTCATGGGACTGGCATGTCATGCCTTTGAGTGGAGTCGCCAGGGCAGGGCCATCTGAGAGCAAAGGGCCCTCGTTGGACTCTGGGGCGCCATGTTAGGCGAGTCAGCGAGAGTATCGCCGCGCCACTCGATGCACTCGATGAAGGTGTTATTTGAACAGAAACGCACCGAAATGGCGTCCTCTTGAGCACGTTTGCGGAATGGCCCTCCCCCGGGCGGGAGTGTCGTACTGGCGACGAAATCCCAGCTGGAAATACACATGGGAGCCAAAACGCTGGTGCGCTGCGAGGTCGGCCGCATCTGGGCGGCTAGCCGGCGCGCCGGCAGCGCGGGCGATGGCGTCGTCGCCACCATTGGCAACGCCATCCGCAGCTCCTCCAGAAAGCCAGCCATCGTTGTGTCCGCCTCGTTCAATGCGATCGGCGATGTGATGGTGACGCTTGACGCGCAGGGCGCGCTCGTCGCCTTCTTCCTGTACCAGAACAGGTACTCGGTCATTCCCCACGTCGGTGCCAAGGTCGTCGCCATCGCGTGCTCTGCGCTCAACCGCTCGGAGCTCTTCGTGGCGCTCGCTGACGGCTCAGTCGAATGCGTCAACCTCATCACCAAGACGGCGACGGGCTCGATGAAGGGCCATCTACACCCCGTCCGCTCGCTCGCGTGCCACCCGAGCCGCCCGCTCCTCGCCTCGATCGCCGCCGACGCTCTTCTCGTTTGGAACACCGGCGACTGCTCGCGCGTGCGCGCGATGCCCGCAGGCCGTCAGGCGATGCTAGAACAGGCGGTCTTCGTGCCCTCGGGGGAGGGGCTGCTGACGTGCGCCGAGCGCGCGATCACGCTCTGGCGGCTCGCCAACTTCGAGGCCGCGCACGTGCTGCGCCTGCCCGCTGGGCAGCCGACCGCCCTTCGCCTGCGCACTTGCGCCGCCACTGCGGACGGCACGCTCGCGGCGGGCGCGGGCGAGGGTGGGTGGCTCGCGCTGTGGTCCTTACGCACGGGCGCGCTGGTCAAGATGATCCTGCTGCCCGGGGCGGCGGCGGGCGTGCGCGACCTCTTGCCGCTCCCGCTCGCCCTCCCCGCAAGCGGCAGCGGTGCCCGCCCCGCGCCCTTGGCAACGTTCGTTCTGACGAGCGATGACGGACTGCTGCGGGTGGTAGATGCGGCGGCGCCGGCGCTCGTGCACACGCTCGCGCCACCCAAGGGCGCGGGCGTGCTGCTCAGCGCCGCGCTCGACCCCTCCTTGCGTTACCTGGGCGCGGTGGGCGGCGACGGCCAGCTGCGGCTGTACGAGGCGAGTGCGCTGCTGCCGCCGGTCGGCCTCTCGCCGCAGCCACTCCGCGCCGTTTCGTCAGGCCCCCTCTTTGCGGACGAGTCTCAGCAATACGAGGGCGCGGACGCGGCGCCCGAGGCAAGGGTCTTGGGAAGCCGACTGCCTGCGCCCGAGGCAGCGTCGCCGCTGACCAAAGTCTTTGGGCGTGACGTTGAGCAGTCGGGCAGGTCGATGGGGGCGTCGCTGCCTCTGGCGAGCACAGGCGGTCTGGGTCCGGCTTCGCCACTGCTGCACCCGGGCCACCTGCAGGCGATGCTGCGCACCTGCTGGGCCTTCCCGAGCGCGCACCGGCTGTACGCGTGGCGCTTCGCGCTGCAACTTCCGCGTAATGAGCGAGCTCATCGGGCCCTCCTCGCCAAAGGCATCCACCCCGAATGCGCTGCGCTCATGCGCGCGCTGCCCGTCGCCGACCGGCGCACTGGGCAGCGCCTCGAGCGCCTGCTCTCTTGCCTGGCGCACTGGTGCCCGCTGCTCGGCCAGCTGCGCGAGCTTCCGACGACGCTCTTTCCTTTGATGGACGCGTTCGGGGGCGACGACCTTGGGGCCTTTGAGGCGTGCGCGACGGTGCTGCTCAACTGGGGTCAGTCCTTCTACGAGTTCTATCCGCATCCGCCGGTCGTGATCCTCGGGCAGGCAGAGGAGCTGCTCCAGGCTCATATGCCCCAGGTGCCTCTGGCTGGCCTCTGCAAAGCCTCTTGACAGCCTCTGGATTGCCTCTGGATTGCCTCTGGATTGCCTCTGGATTGCCTCTGACTCCAGATGTGTATGCCCCAGGTGTATGCCCACCTGCAGCACCTGTCCGTCGGCTCTGATGTGTGGGCTTGGCCGCTGCTCGCGTCGCTCTTCGCGCGGGTGCTCGATCGTGACGATTGGATGCAGTTGTGGGATCATCTGCTCTGCATGGCGCCGCAGTTCATCCTCCACGTCCTCGCCGCCTTCATTGGGAAGATCAGCGCGCCGCTGATGGCGGCGACGACGGCCGAGCAGGCGACGGCGGTGCTGCTGCGCCCGGCAGCCATCATGATGCGCGGCTGGCTGCAGTCGGCGTACGAGCTCTATGAGCGCCCTGGCGTGACGCTGCCGGCATGGAAGAGCTTCGCCCCCCTCGCCGTGGGCGAGTCTTACCCGGCGAGCCTGCCCATGCCCACGGCGATCGTCAACCACGGCGCGGCCACGCTCGAGGCCATTCGGAAATCAGAGGCGGAGCTGGCGCGCCAACGGGCGCTCGCGACGGCGCTCGAGGAGGAGGAGAGCGTCGAGACGGCGCGGTTGCAGCAGTGGCACGCGCGTGAGGCTACGCTTGCTTTGGCCGAGGAGGCATGCCGGAAGGAGCTGGCGCAGCGCCGCACCGAGCTCGAGAAGCAGGCGGCACAGACCACGCTGGCGCTCAAGACGGCGCGGCTCAAGGGGATGGATGCGCGTGCGGAGCGGCTGCGGCTCGCTGTGGAGGCTCGCGAGCGCGAGCACGCGAGCACCATGACGACGCTCCAGGAGCAGATTGAGAGCGCCGAGGCCACCGCCGAGATGCAGCTGCGCGTGCGCGCCGAGGAGCTCAAGCTGCTCAAGGACCAAGCGTCTCAATCGGAGAGCTTGCTGCGCGCGCAGCAAGCGGCGCAGGCGGCGGCGGCGCGGCGCGTGACCGAGGCAGCGGCCGCGTCGCGCGCGCAGCAGCTCAGCTTGCTCGACAAGCAGGAGGTCGCGCAGGTCGAGGCACGGCTCGAGGCAGCCCGACTGCGACGCGACGCTGAGGCCCATCGGCGCGAGTCGCTGCTCGACATCGCTGCGGGCGAGGCGCGGGAAGAGTCCGTCGAAGGTGCACTGCGCGAAGCCGAGTTTCGGCGAACGCTGCGCTCGGCGGAGCTCGTGCGCCAGGCGGAGCTCGAGGCTGTCCGCCAGGATGAGGAAGCCATCAGCCGTCACGCTGCCGATGTGGAGGCTCGTCGTCAGCGCGCCCTCGCCAACCAGGACGACGAGGCCGCCCAGGCGATGCTCGCCGAGCAGCGAGCGTGGATGGCGCGCCGCCAGGCGGAGCGCACTGCGATCCTCGACTACGAGCGGCGCCAAGCCCTCGCGCGCCTCGAGTCCGAAACGGCCGAGCTCGACGAGCTCGAGCGCTCGCAACGGCGCGCCGAGGCCGAGCGTCGCCTCGCAGAGGCATCTCAGCTGCACCTCGCTGCCGAGGCCGAGCATGAAGCGTCGCTGGGCTCCTCGCTGCAGCATCTGCATTCGGCGGCGCGCTCTGCGGCGCCCGAGCCGCTGCGCCGCGCCGTCGCGGACGCCGAGGCTGCCTGGGAGCAGCGCGCCCAAGGGCAACGCGCCGCGATGAGCCGCGTCGATGCGGTGGCGCTCGAGGCGCGTGAAAAGATGGCCGCCGCCATCCCCGACGCACGCACGCCGCTGTACGGAGATGCGCGTGTGCCGCTCCGGACCACGCAAGCGGCTGTGTCGACGCCGGGAGTGCCCGGCTCGGTCGATCGAGCGGCCGCCTATGCTGCCGCCGCCGCGCTCCCGACCCCAGGACGCCCTGTCAGCGGCCGCGTCGGCGGCCCCGGCGGCGGCGGCTGCAGCTACGCGCCCGCGCCTTCGGACGCCGAGATACGGGCGGCCCTACTGGCGCGCGCCATCGAGGCGGGAGGAGGACCGGTAGGGGGAGGGGGAGGTGGACCGGTACCGGTAGGAGCCCCCGCCGCGCCGCCGTCCCTCACTCCCGCGCAGGTCGCGCAGGCCGCTCTCCCCGGAGCAGCCTCCCGGCGTGCGCCTGTTATGGCCACCAAGGCACCAACGCCGCCGCCGATAGCGCCGCCCCCCTCGGCGGCGCTCCCGCCGCGCGCGGCGACGAGCTTCGCGCCGCCGCCGCCTCCATCTGAGCACCCGTCAGCCACGGCCGCATACGAGGAGCTGCGCAAGCGCTCCGAGGAGCTCGTGCCGACCAACGCGGAGCTGCGCACGCTCGAGATGCTCGGTTGCGACCCGGCGCTCCTCTCCGAGCTCCGCGCCGGGGCGGCCATTCTCCAGACGCCCGCAGCCCCAACGGCCGAGGTGAGCTTCGCTTGCGACGACATGGAGCGCGGCGCCGCGCGAGATCTGGCGTTCGCCTCGGGCGGTGCATACTATTCGGCCGGTGGGCTCGGGGGCGGTTCCGCGGCCGGGGGCATGGGGGCTGGCTCACGCAGGAGTAGCTCCCTCTCGTCGGGTGGTCTCGCCGGCGATGCGCTCGGGGGGTTGCGCCTTTCGGGCCTCGATACCGGCTTGAGGGAGCGACTACGCGCCGAGGCGCGCGACGGGCGTGACTCGGGCTTTGCGGCCGATCTGGGCTACAGCGCGCGAGGCTCGTCCCTGGGCTCGTTTGGACTGTCGGGCGAATCCCTCCTGCTTTCGGCCGACGCGGCCGAGCACGCCGCTCTCGTCAACCAGTACCTGCGCGACCCATCGGCGGCCGGCCAGGCGCAGGCGGAAGTGGAAGCCTACATGGCCTCCGCACGCTCGTCCGGGGGGGCTCGTTCGTCGACGGGCTCTGCGGGCGGCGCGGCCTGTGACGAGGGCTCGTGCGCTACGTGTGACGAGATCCGCCAACGCTATGCTGAGCACGACGAGTGGATCGCGTCGCTCAAAGAATCCGCGGAGGCGGTGCTTGCCACCCACCAGCGCACGCGCGAAGCCCTCTCCGGGCTCATCCCCGACACGCCCGCCGGCCCCGACCAGTGCTGACGCGGGCGCTGCGGGGAGCTGCGGGCCCCGAGATTAATCCCGAGATTGGGCGGCAAGGAACGGACGTCGGCGCGCCTGTCGCCTGATCCGCGGGCGGGTAGTGGACGGGTGAACTTGGTTGAGGAGCGATGTGGTCACATGACGGACGCATGTGGCATGTGGGGCCTGGGACGACCGGAGGACGAGCAGTCCACATATCGGGCGTTGCTATCGATCAGAAACTCGTGCGTGACTGTGGCGGGGATCCAGGTGTGTGGGCGGGCGGCGTCGCAAGATCTAGTCTCCGACTTCAAGGCGGTGTCTGCGTGCTGTGTGCTCCGTAGGATGAGGTATGCCGGACCCGGAGGCGAGGTGACGCGCCCCGCGCCCGCGCACTGCTCTCCGGGGCCGCGTGTCGCGTGTGTGGACCGACCGTGAACGCCCGACGAAACAATGTTACCACACCAAACAAGTAACCAAAAACGCTGCTCATTCACACCGACGTACAGACAATATATTGTACCCATGATTCGCCGGACGTCGTCGGCATCGTCGTCGGTGACGGGTGAGGTCGGTCCCACATCCGGGGATCGGCGCGAGCGTGCCGCGGCGCACCCTCCCGCCGTGCTTGCGCTTTCCTTGCATAGGCACATCACACAGCACGCGATGAGTACGCGTCGTCCGTCTGGCACCCCCAGCCTGCAACGAATCCTGTTTCACACTCCTGGCTTCTCGTTCCGCTGCCACATCCTCTGAGCTCTGTGCTCTGAGCGCTCGTGGTGCTGCGTTCAACCTTCAACGACTGACCGGCGCAGCGTCCGTGGGATTCCATATGCCCACACCTGTGGGAAACCACGCACCTATGCTCGTCAACGACTGGACCTTGGCGTTGAAGCCGCGCGCGGCAGTCAGGTGCGTCATGGCGTTGTCAGGGCTGTAGGGCAAATGGGCGAAGAGCGCACGTGGCGCGACAGCGAGGCTGTCACTCGCATTCAAGCTGAACGGGAACAGCTGGTAACGGTGACTACCCTCCCTCCCAGCCCGCCCTCCTTTTTTCGAGAAGAATCCCTGCTTCGGCGCATTGGGCGCGGCCCACGGTACCGACAGCCGCCTCCAGTAGGAGCGCGCCATTGCCTGATGTTTGAGCTTCTCCCATTCCTTGGCATACGCAGAGCCCTCCCAGATTGTCTTCGCCTGGTGGTTGTACCCGTTCTTCGCCTCAAAGCGAGCAGTCGAACCGAGGAAGGTGCGCTTCCCGAGCACGGCCGAGACGATCGCGTCGTTGAGAATGGTCTGGTCGTCCGAGTTGGCGTAGTACGGCGGCTGGGCGTACGGCACCACCTTGCGCACGTACTCGGGCCAAAACTGGAACAGTTGCACTCTCCACGCCACATCCTCGAGCAGAGCGATCGCCGCCTTGCTGCCCGGGCGTGCGAAGACGACACCCGCATTGGCGATCGGCCCATCGCCCATGACGACGACGCTCGAGCCGATCGACTTGAGCACTGGGAAGGGGTCGTGCACCCAAACCACGTCCGTATCCGTCTGTAGCACCGAGAAGCCCCACGAGACAAGCATCGCCATGTACCGCTTCTTGATGTGGTAGAATTTGAAGCGCCAGTCCCAGAACTTGTCGATGGTGATGCTCATCGCCGGCTTGTTGCGCAGGGTCCTGCTGGTCCAGAAGCAGGGCGGTGCCAGCAGCGCCTCGCACGTCTCCCAAGAGTCGGCGATCACGAGGGTATGCTTCCGCAGCCCGATCGTCTCCAACGTGACGAGCGAGCTATTCAGCACGCGGACCGAGTTGGCGTCGTTACCGGTCACCATGAACACAAGCTCGTTGCGCTCGTTCGCCAGCATCCGGGCAGCCGCCAGCAGCGCGCCGGGAGCCTCAAGGTCATGGTGGCCCCCCTCAACAATGCTTTTTTCATCAGCGCTTAAGAGATGCTCAGCACTCAGCAGCGGCGGCTTGACATCGAGGGTGAAGTAACTCTTGCCAGCGCCCGGCGGCTTGTATGGGATCTCTGTCTGGATTTGATCGCACGCCGAATACCACGAGCAGTCGCCAAATTCCCGTGAGAAAGACACGAAGCGGCACTTTGCACAGCCTCGGCACTTCTCTGCGCACGCGGGCATGCTTGTGATTCCCTCCCAGGCGCCAAGCCGGTCGAGCGCGCAGTCGCCTCCCACGACCGTTTGCTCGCAGTAGCCGACCCTCTTCATCGGCTTATTACTCATCATGGACATTTCCCGATTCGTTTCGCATCAAACGTCAACTTTGAGGGAAGCACAGCGGACGATATTGGGATTGGTATTTGATTTTGGTTACTTGATTGAATAGGGTGTCGCGAAGGTGTGCGCATCACAGCGGCTCAAACTGCGCGAACGATGATGCAGACGCCGGAGCCCGAGAGCCCTAGCGGGGCGTCGCCATCGATGAGATCGAGGCGACCTTCGTCCATCGGCTCCTCGGTAGACTCCGATATCTCAAGCGAAAGTTCATTTGGGGGTCCGGTGTGGATGGAGGACTCTTCGGCGCGCAAGCGACGCGCCTCAGTAGCTGTCACTCACACAGGCGCTGGTGGACCCGAGGATTGGCCCAACCGGCCGACCGATCGCTCGCCGCGCGAGGTGATCGCGATGTTCAATAACGCCAAGTCGGCCGACAGGGGAATCAAGGCGATGGTCGAGGCCGGTTACCTCGATGGCACCCCGGCCGACACGGCGCACTTCCTCATCGCCAACGACGGCAAGCTCAAGCTCGAGTACGTGGGTGACTACGTGGGCGGGGAGAAGGAACACCACAAGGAGACCTTGGCCGCCATCCTGGAGGTCATGGATTTCTCCGAAGTGCCGCTGGACTCGGCGCTGCGCCGCTTCATCGCGCTCATCAAGCTGCCCGGCGAGTCGCAGAAGATCGACCGTATCCTCACGATCTTCGCGACGCGGTACCTCGAATGCAATCCGACCGCGTTTGACCACGAGGACACGGTCATGATCCTCTGCTTTTCGCTCGTGATGCTCAATGTCGACGCGCACAACGACAACATCCCGAAGAACAAGAAGATGAATGCTCAGCAGTACGTTCGCAACCTCAAGGGGATCCAAAAGGACCAATCCTCGCCCGACGAGCAGATGCTGCGAGGATTCTATCAGCGCGTCTCGCGCTACGAGTGGGCCGTCGAGGAGCGCCCGCACACGGCCGTCATGCACGAGGGATGGCTTTGCAAGGCGTCCACCAAAAAGGTGGGCGGCTCGGCGAAGCGCATGTACGGCTTGCTTTCGAGCCGTGCGCTCTACTTCTTTCGCGACGCGAAGGACAAGGAGCCCCAGGCGTTTATCAAGCTCGAGGGGCTGAGCGCGCGCCCGGCCACCAAGGGCTCAAATGCCGCCCTCTCGTTTGAGCTCTTTCCCACGGCGGAGAAGAAGAGCGACGAGCCCACGAAGGCGCACCTCAATGGTCACATGATCAAGCTGGAGGAGCAAAAGGACGGCGGTGCGCCCAAGAAGACGATCTCGCGCCACTCGTCATACGTGTTCACCGCCGAGTCGGAGCGCGAGGCGCGCGTCTGGCTGGCGGCCGTGCGTGCTTACACGCTCGACCTTGATCAGGTGCTACCGGTCGATTCGTGGTGCTATGGAGCGAATAAGGATGGTGCGAAGGGGGAGGAGGACAACATGTCTGAGGCATCCACCACCACGAGCGACGCCTCGCGCGCGAACTCAATGTATGGGCTCCGCGAGAAGCGCGCGATCGATGGCAAATCGTTCGACCCCAAAACCGCCCTGAAGATGCTTGAGCGCAAGTACAATGGCGTCGAGAAGCGCACCGCGGGTGAGGACCTTGAAACCTCGCCGCAGCCAAAGGGCAAATCCAAAATGGCGATTGAGGGGCGCAATTCCCTAATTGAGGGGCGCAATTCCCTAAATGAGGGCAAATCCAAAATGGCCGTATTGAGGGGCGCAATTGAAGAGACCGTTGAAGACAACAGACAATTGAAGAAAGAATCGTCGAGGCAATCGATCGCGGATGTGGCCAGGGACATCACTGTCCTGACGGGTGGTCTCCAGAAGGCGAAAAGTCGGGTTTCTTTTGAGCTAGCTTCGGAAGGGGATGGGGATGCGGGCACGTCGGCGACCGTTCCCGCAGCCGATGCTGCCGCCTCTGCTGCCGCTGCTGCGCCGTCGCCCCCAAGCTCACCGAAGATCGCCACTACCGGTGCCGCTGCCGCCCCTCCGTCCGCCGCGGCGTCGAGTTCTCGTGCTTCCTTCCCGACTGACGGTCCGTCGACGGCCTCGCTGCCCGAAGCGCCGACGCCCTCCCCGCCGACGCCCTCCCCGCCGACGCCCTCCCCGCCGACGCCGTCGGCGCCCACACCGCCGCCTGCTGCCCTCGCCACTGCTGCCGCCGCCTCTCTTCCCGCCGCCGCCGAGGCGTCGCTACCGGAGGGGTGGAGGCTCGCTACGGCGCCCGACGGCCGGGTGTACTACTACCATTCTGCGACCAAGAAGACGTTGTGGACGCGCCCTGTGGCAGACCCGGCGGACGCCACCGCCGTGCCCGCGCCCGCGCCCGCGCCCGCGCCCGCGCCAGCACCAGCGCCAGCGCCAGCGCCAGCGCCCGCCCGCGCCCCCCCGCCCGCCGCCCCCGGGCCCGCCACGCCCGCCACTCCCGCCGCCGCCCCTGCCCCGAAGCTATCGCCGGCCGCGCCCAAAGCCGCGCCATCTGCCGCCGGTGCCGCGAGCACAGGCAACGGAAAGGCACCCGCTGCGGCTGCGGCGGCCACCTCCGTCACAGAGAGTCCCTCCGTCGTGCGCGAGCGGTCGTCGCAGCTGGAGGCGCAGGTGCTCGCTCACTTGCACTGTGATTCCCCTCTGATGGCCACTCATTACCCTTGATTGCCCCCCTCATCAGGTGCTCGCTCAGGAGGCGAAGCTCGCACTGTGATTCCCCTCTGATGGCCACTCATTACCCTTGATTGCCCCCCTCATCA
>ERZ761574.1081-NODE-1081-length-18559-cov-105.403156_pt1 | contig 18559 bp, 8 predicted proteins | sample MGYA00374950_ERZ761574 | MGnify/ENA primary metagenome ERZ761574 (study PRJEB28895, sample SAMN07631631) | mixed culture metagenome | isolation source: Freshwater growth medium | place: USA: Seattle, Washington | collected 2016-10-03 ... | reverse complement strand
GCCACCCTCGATGCCGCCCACGCAAATGGTGCGCGCGCTCGCGCTGCTCTACGAGGCCACGGGCGGCGACACGTGGCGCAACAACTTCAACTGGCTGTCCGGCGAGCCGTGTGTCGACGGCTGGTTTGGCGTGCACTGCTGCCCCCAGTCACTCCCGGTCCTACGCGGAGACGACGAGTGCACCGCCGATGGCGGCGGTGCCACTGGCGTGCGCACAACGCAGGGCAGCGCCGCCTGCCACTCGGGATCAGTCACGGGCACCGCGCTCGACCTCGCCACCTGCGTCGTCGTCAAGGTGCTGCTGCCGTCCAACAACCTGATCGGCTCCCTCGAGGGCGCGCTCGGCGACCTGCAAAACCTGCAGCACCTCGACCTCTCAGGCAACGCGCTGTTCGGTGCGCTGCCGTCGACAGCAGACTGCCTACCGCAGCTCACGTCACTCGACCTGGCGCAGACGCGCTCGTGGGACGACCAGGGCGGCGTCACCGGCACCGTGCCCGTGTGGCTCCTCGATCGCCTCAAGTCGCTGGCGCCGCTGCGCCTCGCCAACAATGCCTTCGACGACCCGACGGCCGCCGAGTCCGCTGCCGCGATCCGCCGACTCTGGCTGCGTTGCTCGACGCTCGGCGCGGAGCAGTGCTCGGGCGTGCCGCCGATTGGCTGCAGCGCCTTCAACCGCCAGGGCCAGCGCTACGAGGTGGAGCTCGACGGCCTCGGATGCGTGCGCTGCCCGACGCCGCTCGAGATTTTTGGCATCGCCGGCGCCGTCGCGGGCGGCGTGCTGCTCCTGCTGCTGCTCGTGGGCATATACACGTACTTGGTGCTCAAGTACCCCGAGTACGCCAAGACCCACGTCGCCACGTTCATGATCCTCTGGGGCCACCTGCAGACGCTCACCATCATCGGCAGCTTGCAGCTTGGCTGGCCGCTCATCATCCAGGAGATCCTCGCGAGCATCAACCTGCCGCTCATGGGCTACATCCCGTTGCCGTGCATCCTGACCGACCCGGTGCTCAAGGCGCTGCTGAGCTACGCGGAGACCGCCGTCGTGCTGCTGCTGCTCGTGAGCTTCTGGGTCGTCGCGCAGTGCTCGCGCAAGGCGTGGGCCGAATACAACCTGAGCGTGCTCTTCGGCTTCCTCTTCACTGTCGGCCTCCGTGCGAGCGCGACCCTCTTCATGCGCTACGACGAGGACCAGACTCGGCTGATCATCGCCCGCCTCGTGGCGACGCTCCTCTGGCTCTTCTGGCTCTTCCTGCTCCGGCGCTTCCGCGGGCTGCTGGTGACGGCGGCGGCGGCAGAAGCGAGGGCGGCTGCGGCAAAAGCGTGGGTTGAGGCAGCGACTGAGGCGGCGGAGGCGGCGAGGGTGGCGAGGGCGGCGAGGGCGGAGGCAGTGCTCTTGCAGAAAAAGGCGCGCGGCGCGGCAGATGCGGTGCGCTACCTGACCGAGCGGTACAGGAGCGACGACGGCCCGGGCGGCGCGCGCTGGCCGCTCCGCTCGCAGTGGCAGCTCGTCGTGTGGGCGCGGCAGGGGCTTCTCTTCCTCGTGTCCTTTTTCATGGACTGTGTGATGTCGTTCTCGCCGTACGAGGCGCACCGGGCTGCACGCTACGTCTTCGCCGCGCTCGCGATCGCGGTCCTCGGCGGCTTCTGGCAGCTGCAGGCCTGGCGTCGGCCGTACGCGATGCCTCGGCACTATTGGCTCGAGGCCCTCCTCTACGCGGTCGACATCTCGGCCATCGTTCTTGCCTGCTTGTATGGCGCACACACGAACGACGGCGCGGTGCAGGATGGGTTCGGGCGGCTGGCGCTCGAGCTGATCCTTGGTGCGCTGCTCATTGTCTCCGTGGTCGGTGCGGCGATGCGTGTCTTCTGGGACGTCACGGAAGAGCGCAAGAGGTGGCGTGAGTGGGTGCCTCCGTCCCTTCCAACTATTGATGAACCAATCGAGGCCGCCCTCCGCGACGGCGCGGTGCGCCTCATCGACTGTGCCTGGCTGCTGGATTACGATCGCTCGGATAGGCAGCTGCCGCGCGTCACCAAGGTGGTGGCACGCCTCTCTTCCAACGAGCCGACGGGCGTGCTGATTCGTCGGTTGGCGACGCACTGCGGGACCTCGTCCATCTGCATCACGCTGGAGGTGGCCTCGGCAGCCTCGCTGCCCCCCTCGCCGCCTCCCTCTCCTCCGGAGGTGCAGCCCGAGCTGGCCGAAGCGGGTGGTCACCGACAGGGTGGCGGAAGAGCTGGCGCGAGGATGAGGCAGGAGCAGGAAGAGTTCGATCAGGAAGAGTTCGATCTGGCGCTCGCTCTCTCTGCGTCGCTGGCTGAGCAAGAGCAAATAGAAGAACGCGACCGCCTCGCCGCCGCAGCGCGCGTCGCCGGTCGGACGGGCGTGAACGAGCGCACGGATGCTTCGCCTGCTCAAAGCTCGACGGTGATTGCACCACGGAGCAGCGCGCCCCTGGCCAGCGAGCCCCCACTCCACCACAACGACTCGATTCCGTTGCCGCTGCAACCAAATAGATCACGATCGGCCATGCACGAGCGCAACGAGCCGGCGCGCGTGCACGCGACGGGCGTGAGAACGCGCACGAATGCGTCACCCCTTCAAAGCTGGACAGCGCTTGCACGGTGGTGGAGCAGCGCGCGAGTGGCACCCGAGTTCGCAGCCAGCGCTCCGCCGCCGAGCTCTGATTCGAATTCTTTTCACGTCACCTTCCACCTCAGCACGTTCAACGAGGTCGCCCCGCTCACCGCAGCCGGCCTGCGCCGCAAGGCCGAGGCGGTTAAGGAGAGGCTGGCTGTGCTTGGGGCCGAGGGCATCAGAATTGTCACGGGAAAGCCCTTTCTGCCACGCTGCCAGGACATGCCGGAAGAAGCTTTCCTGGAGCCCCAGGACGCCGCGGCCCTCTTCAGGCGGCCGCGGCGCGGCGTTCGTGGCGCTCGTGTCCTCAGCTACTGCTGGCGCATGCCTGGCATGCCCGACCCCGACGGCTGCACGCTTGAAAAGATCCGCGGCTACATGAACCTGGAGAGGGGCAGACAAGGCGGCGAGTACGGTCTTTTTGTGGACGTTGCTTGCCTGCCGCAGAACTATGCGTTGCCGTCGTGGCACGCCATGGAGGCGATCACGAAGCGCTTCGGCACCGAGGCGGACATTGGCCCACTCACCGTGCTCAAGTTTGAATTGGAGCACGTCGCCACGGAGGAAGAGGCGCAGGTTTGCGTCGACAAGGTCGTCTCCCTATGCGAGCAACAGCGCTGGGAGCTGGCCCCCCTGGCGGACTTTGAGAGCCTCGGCCTGAGCTCGCGCGGCCACGTCAGTGTGCTCGTCCAAGAGCGTTACATCATGGGCGTGAGCCGCTTCGACAAGGGAGCCTCTCCCGAAGGCTACGTGCGCTTCCGCACGCCTCACGACGCGAACGCGGCACGGCACCATCCAGACTTCATGTTCGGCGGCAAGGAGCCAGAGCTGATGGGCGAGCACGTCTTCGAGAATGAGCTCAAGTTCAAGCGCGGCCTCTCCGTCATGGGCAGCCTCTACGCGTCCGCCACAGGCACCTGTGTGCTGCAGCTCACGGACCCGCCTGGCAAGCTCGGTCACGACGATGCGCCGAGCGAGCTCGTCTCCGAGCGCACGGGGACCGTCTTCATCTTGGAGCTGCAGAAGCTGCTGAAGGAGCTGGGCGACGTGTCGCTCGACGAGTTGCAGAAGGTGCTTCAGGAGGAGCTGCAGAAGGAGCTCGGCGACGACCTGCTGGCCTGCGAGAAGAAGGGGTGGGGTGTGGTAGTGGTGCGTGTGCATGGCGAGACGGCGGCGCGCGCCGTGCGCTCGCTCAACGAGGGCGGCTACCCGCTTCGTCGCAAGGATCGCGTGGTGTACCCAATGTACAACTTGCGGCCGTACGGCTCGCGCGGGTGGCCGACCTTTGAGACGTCCGCTGCCTCGATTGTGCTCGCGCACCACACGCAGCGAACGCCTCCCGTCGCGCAGGCGGAGGAGAGCGGTCCAAAGCTCATCAACATCGACCTGATCGACGCCCCACGTGTGGTGGAGGTCGTGCAGTCACCGGAGCGCCACCTCCTGCAGTGCAAGAAGAAACTGCTCTCGAAGCAAATCTTTTTCACCGGGAAAGGCGACCAGAAGGATGTCGTCCAGCTGCTCTTTGATTTTGAGGACTCAGTCTCGGTAGAGGTTGATCAGAGGCGCGCCAGACACTCGAAGTTCTCAACAGAGGACCTCGAGCACGAGCATGCCGCGAGGCAGGAGTATGCCGAGAGGCTGGGCGATGCGCGCAGGACGCGATCCCGCAAGCTGCTGCAGCGCCTCACCTTCCTCTAGGAGCCGATTCCTCACCTTCCTCTAGGAGCCGATGCCTTGCCTACCTCTAGGAGCCGATGCCTTGCCTTCCTCTAGGAGCCGATGCCTTGCCTTCCTCTAGGAGCCGATGCCTTGCCTTCCTCTAGGAGCCGATGCCTTGCCTACCTCTAGGAGCCGATGCCCGTCCTCCACGTCTTCGGGCGCGTTGCCCTCTTGCCTTCCCGGGCCGACGCCTGAATGCATAGAATGGTTCTTGGTGGCGGATGACGTGCGTGAGTCCCGAGCGCCCTGGGCTACATTCGGAATGGGATTGGGACCGGATGCAAAGGTGTTGGCAGGGTGCGAAGGTGTGTGTGCAGCAGCCGCTCCATCGCATGGAACATGGGATTCTGGTCGCCGTTGTCCGACTCCGAGCCCAGGCGACGACATGGGCGACGATGGTCGATGTCGGTGAGTCGCAGTCGGTCCGGTCGCCGTGGAGCCCGCCCGCGAGGGCGACCTGGTGCGTGAGCTCCGAGCCGGTAAGGACCTCTCGGAACGGGAATCGCTAGGGGGCATTTGCGCCGTACGGCCTTGTAGCGGGCGTTATGTTCATAGGGAGCATGCACCGTGGAGTTTTGTAACGCCACAACCACCGCTCACCGCTCCTCAACGCGCGCTCTGATCGCCCGTCCCACATGCGTCCCCATCGCAGTCCGCCGAAGCAGCAGCCGGTCGCCCACCCTCAAGTCCGTCACGCTCCTCGGCTCGAGCCCTGCCTCCCCCTCGACCATCACGCGAACCGTCTCGGCCTGCTGCAGGAAGACCTGCCCGCTGGCCCCGTCCGACTCGAAGGAGATGAGGAGCAAGGGGCGCGGCTCCACCTTGCAACGACCCACCGTGAGCGACCGTTGACTCCCCTGCGCATCGGTGATGAGCACCTGGTCACCAGGTCGAATCTCGTCCAGGTACTTGGTCGTCTCGTCGGCGAGCAGTACGTACGAGTGCACCGGGCCCGCGTTGACACGAAACGGACGCGCGGGCACGAGGGCCCCGTGGAGCGTCTCGCCGTGGACGAGGCTGAGCAGCTTGGCAGATGAGCCCACGAGGGCGCCTTCGCCCACGCGCAGCAAGCTCGTGAAGTCGAGGGCGACCCGATCGCCGACGCCGCCGCTCGCCACTGCGGTGACGACACCAACGCTGAGCGCCGTCGTGGTCAGCGCCGGCGCGTCCTCGGCAACGGCGAGCTCGTCGGCGATCTCGTCGGCGAGAGCCGATGAGCGCGCCAATGCGCGCGTTTCGTCAATCTCGGTGCGCTGGGCTCGCGCGATCGACCCCGCCTGCCACAGCATCACTCGCCGTACGTCGTCCTCCTCGTCTGGCGGCGCGAGGACCAGCGCGCCCACGCCCAGCTGCAACGCAAACGCGAGGCCTGGGACTTGCTGCGCACTGAGCGCCGTGACCGCTACCTGTGACGGCGTGCCATCGCACACGGAGACGAGGTTCTCCGCCGGGATCATCGTCCACTCCGCCTCGGTGGTAGCATCGAGGTGAATCCAGCTGGCCGAGCCCACAGCGGCCATCGCGGCCGACTGACCGGCGGGATCAGCGGCCATCGCTCGCACTCCCAGTCGCTCGCCGGCGAGGCCGAGGAGAGGCGCTGTCGGCTGATCGAGCGGCATCGGTGCGGCAGAGATCACGTCGCACGGAGGAAGATCCTCCGGGATACCATGCAACGTGACCGAAAGCCAGTCGACGAGAATCGCGTCAACGGGTGCATTGGCGGCGCCCTCACACTTGGAGAGTGCGGCGGACATATCCGGCGAAGCCACGGCGCGCAAATCAGCCCAGAGCTTCATCGCGGTGCAGAGGAGATGGACGACGACGAGCATACACCGCGCAGCACGCGTGGTGAGCGCGCGACGCTCTAAGAAAACAAACACCACATTGTGCTTGGGTCGAAATCAAACAGTGGCTATGAAAACACCTCTGAGGAATTCTGCTGTTCAACACAACGCGCGCGCGCGCCGACCCCAGGCGGCGGAATTCACCAGCGCCTCGGCACGGCGCGACGTCGGCTCCCCGCGGGAAACACGCCCACTACAACCACGTTCCGAGATCATTCGGACTTCGCCACCCTGCACAGCCCGTCCACCGTCGACGCCGATTTCGTCACGCGGCGGGCACGACGCCCACGCCGCTCTCGATCGCCATCCACTCGAGCCATCGCGGCACCTCGTTACCGGTGCGCTGGAGCAGCACGGCGAGCTCCGAGATGAGCGCTCGCGACGACGCGTCGGTCACAATCGTGGTCTTGCGACCCGAGTGGCCGCCTCGGCCAGTAAGGCTGAGCCGTTGGGCGTATTCTGCCATCGAGCTTGGCAGGTCGAAGCTGATGACGTTCCCAATCGGGCCGAGCTGCGCAATCTCGTCCGCGAGAGATCCGAGCGCCGTATCGGTGGCGACGAGGACCCGCGCACTGCCGCTCGCGAGCCGTGCGAGGAGCGCGTCCTTCTCGGCGCGCTTCGGCCTGTCCGTCGCGATCGCGGCCACCGGGAAGCCCTCCTCCTTGAGGAAGTACTCGACCGCCTCGCACTGCCGACGCGACCCGACGAAGACGAGACTCAGGCACGGCACCGTCGGCGGCGGCGCACTCGCCGTGGTGTGAATGTGAATGCTCGCCACGGCGCTCGCGCTGCCGCCGCTGCTGCCGCTGCTGCTAGAGGGCGGCGCGGCGGGGGGCGCGGCGGCCGCCGACGAGGGCGGCGGCACGAGCGCCGTCGCGGGCGCGGGCAGCGCGCCGCTCGAGTCCTTGCCCGCCCGCAACAGCGCCGCGAGCACCGGCTGCTTGCCCGTTTCGTGCCATCGGGTTTCGTCACAGAAGGCGACGCCCTGGCGGACGAGGGGTGTGAAGGCCTGGGCGATCCACGGCTGCGCGGCGGTCAGCTGCACGTGCCCGAGCACGCCGCCCTTGAACAGAAACGGCGTCACGCGACGCAGGGGTGCCGTCAGCGCGGCGCACGTGACGAGGGTTTGACGTTCCGCCGGGAGCGGCAAGCCTTCGTCAAGCACGACGCGCCGCAGGTGCGCGTCGTACCCGCCATCAAACGTGGCGTCGGCGCCGATCAGGACGAGGTAGCGTACGGCGCGCAGCGAGATCGACCCTCGCTCGAGGAGGTCGTGGAGTCGGCCAGGCGTCGCCACGACGAGGCCCGCCGAGGGCTCGCATGCACTGACGCTCGCGTCGATGGGGACGCCGCCGCACGCGAGCGCGCATCGCACGCTCGTGCCATGCGCGAGGGTGCGCGCCGCGTCGGACGCGTACGTAGCGAGCTTTCGCGTGGGCGTCAGCACTAGCGCGCGCGGCTGGCACTTGGCCGTGGACGCCTTGGGGTCGACGGTCGAAGGCGGCGGCCGCGTGTCGAGCGCGAGCATGCCGATGAGCGCGAGCATGATCGGCGCGACCTGCTCGTCACCGCGCGGTGCGGCGCCCACGATGGCGAGGTCGCGACCCGCGAGCACGAGCGGCGCCGCGTACTTTTCGAGCGGCGGGATCTCCCGATCGGCGACTGCCTTGAGGAGCGGTGCGGGCAGCTCCGAGAGCTCAGCGTACGTTGCGATCGGCATGCGCAAGGGCAGGTCGGGGCCATCGCACTGGATGGTGTACTGCAGCCCGCTCTCGTCGTTCGTGCGCGGAGCGGCCATCGAGGCGGAGACGATAGAGATGAGGTTCCGTGCGCCTCGAATCGGGTTCGTCATTCCGTCGCACAGTTTCACAGAAGAAAACTGAAAACTCCTCGACGCCGCGTTCGTCGCAATTGAGAGCGGGTTGAGCGTCAGAGCGAGCAGCAGCAGCAACGTCTTCAATCGGGTGGCGCCATGGATTGCGCCTTGATACTCTTTGAAGACGAACAGCCCGTACAGCATGCCAGTGACGCCAGCGGCACAGCCGAAGCCGAAGGCGACCGGGCTCGAGATCCCCGCGTGCAGCTCGGCAAAGTAGCACAGGTAGCCCACTGCGATGCACACGCCCGCGCTACTAGTCCAGACCACCTGACGCCGAGTGAGCCCGAGCCCTGATGTTGGTGATGAGGCTTGAGCGGGATGCAATATGAATATCAGAGGCCATCAGAGGCAATCAGCGAACCATCTGACGCCGAGTGAGCCCGCGGACTTGGGCGCCGTGTCGAGCGAGTTCGGTCTCCTCTTGGAAGAGACACCCATACGCCTGCACGACGAAAGGGATATTGTACAATCTCAACACACTGAACACAATCATCTCAACATGACAGATACACATGCAGTTGCAGATACAATCTCCTTCAATCGTACCGGTAACTCCAAGGAGGCCATCTCCTTTCCATCACAAAGAACCTTTCCACCATGCGTTCCATAGTACGCGCATGTGCATGAGTACCCCTCGCGGTCCTCCCTTGCGCGCCTTGGGCAACAGCTCAAAGAATGCTCCCTCAATATGCCTCAAACCCGTACTCAACTTGCCTGCTTGCTTCGTTCGCTTGGGTTGCTTGCTTGCTTGTTGTGCTTGCTACGATCGCCGCGAGCCACTCGGTGGGTGGCACCAACTGGATTCGCAACTCCACCTCGGCCGCCCCCAGGACCGATCCGAAGGCCCTTTGGAACTCGCCTGCACGAAAGTGCTCATTGTCGTACGGCACTGGCGCCTCGTTCACGAAGAGGAGGATGCGGTCGACGGGGATGCGTGAGGAAGTACTCTTGTCCTGACGGTAGTACTCTTTGAGCAGAGGTAGGACGAGCTTCTCCTTCATCACGCTGCGCGGATTGTTGACGTCGGACATATTGATGCTCCATGAGAAACGCACCTCGTGTCGATACCCCTCGGGCAGCTGGGCCGTGTCCTTCGGTCCGGCGTCGGCATGCACGATGACGCTCAGCGGAAGCATCTGCTTCACATTCACGGCTGTCTTGGCCGCTTCTTTGGCTGCCAAGGCAGCCGCGGCGGCCTCCTCCTTTGCGGCCTTGGCAGCGTCCTTGGCGCTTTCGTCCTCCACTACGGCACCACCGCGAGAGCGTACGAGCGCCGTAAGCCACTCGCGGGGCGGCACGAACTGCAACCGCACCTGCACCACTGACGGGTCCGACTTGGGCAAACTAGCCGACTCGGGCAAGGGCGCCGACTTGGGCGAGGGCGCCGACTTGGGCGACTTTTTCTTGGGCGACTTTTTCTTCTTGGGCGAGGAGGAAGCTTCCTTCTTGGATGTCTGGTCACGCTCGTTGGACGTTGCGCCCGTCGTGATGACCTCGGACGCGGCGGTATGCACATCTGCTGGTGCGAGTCCTTGCATGACGAGCTCCTCTTTGCTCAAGGCGGCACCGTCCTCGCCTTCAATGTACGGGAACGCCTTACCGGCCTTGACTGTTGCATCCTCGGCACTGACACCCACATCCTCGGCACTGGCACCCACTGCCTCGGATCCGGCCCCCAGGACTGCTCCGAAGGCCCTTCGGAGCTCGCCTGCACGAAAGTGCTCATTGTCGTACGGCACCGGCGTCTCGTTCACGAAGAGGAGGATGCGGTCGACGGGGATGCGTGAGGACGTACTCTTGTCCTGACGGTAATACTCTTTGACCAGAGGTTTGACGAGCTTCTCGTTGAGCAAGCTGCGCGGATCGTTGACGTCGGACATATTAATGCTCCAAGAGAAACGCACCTCGTGTCGATACTCCTCGGGCAGCTGGGCCGTATCCTTCGGTCCGGCGTCGGCATGCACGATGACGCTCAGTGGAAGCATCTGCTCCTCCTTCGGGGAAGCCTCTCCCTTCTTCTTCTTCTTCTTGGTGCCACTGGATGCCTTGGCGGAAGTGGCAACGATCCTTGACGAAGGCGCCGGCGAGCTCATCTCCGGTTTCTCTGGTTGTTTGGCGAACGTCAACAGCTGCCCGAGCCTTGCTCCGCGGGAATTTCTACGGGCATCAGACCTCGGCGTCCCAGTGACTGGTGCAATCTCCGCGGGCAAGATCGCCGTCGCGTCATCATCTGTGGCCACCCGTGGTGGAATCTCCGTGAAGATTAGCGTCGCGTCATGGTCGGTGGCCGCCACGTCCACCACGTCGGCCGCCCTGCCAAAGACTGCCTCGGAGCCCTCCTCCACCTCCTCCTCCACCTCGCCCTCCGCCTCCTCAGCGGGCGTAGCATCCATCGCTGGGGAGAGGACGTGGATGACGGCCTCCTCGTCACTATTCTCCTCGTCAAGAGCAGCACCATTGTCCACGATGACCTGGCCGCGCAGGCTCATAAGTGCGGTTTTCACCTCCTTCATCGGCACCCTGCCCATGCTGAGTGGCGCAAGCATGGCATCGATCTCCGCATCACTCAGTCCCTGCAGCTGTGCCAGATTCCTTCCGACCTGATTTTCGACGGCCTCCGCGAGGCCTGATAAATGATCGATGCCAGCCATGGCTAGCCAATCCGCGACGGGGTTCTCGGCCAGAGGCGAGATCGTGTGCACGTCCATCAGCAAAAGAGGGAGAGACCGTCCGGTCTCGCAAGAGACTAATTCCGCAACTAATCACCGAAACTGATTTCGAAACTATTTTAGATAAGAACTTCGGAGAAGAATTTCGGATACATGAAGATTGTGACATTCATCTTGGAGGCGTCCAAAGCTCACTTCTTCCCAAAGTTCTTCCCAAAGCTGATCACGTCCTGCTCCGCTGGGTGCTCCGCCTTCGGCAGCTTGGCAGCGCCCTTGCCCCCGAACGTGCCCGCTGCCTTCTTTGTGGTGACCGTAGGCGCCCGCGACTGCGCGGGCGTCGTGCTGGTCGACGGCACCGTCACCGTCGCAGGCGGAGGAGGCTTGAGCTTCGGAGTGACGCACCGTGTGGGGGCAGCCTTGGTGGCGCTCGACACGGCGCTCGTGCTCCCGCTGCTGCTGCCGCCGCCGCTTGCCGCCGCCGGCTTCGTCACAGCCGGCTTCGTCACAGCCGTCACAGCCGGCTTCGTCACAGCCGCCGGCTTCGTCACAGCCGGCTTCGTCACAGCCGTCACAGCCGGCTTCGTCACAGCCAACGCTGCCATACCGCCCGCCGCGGCGCCCTTGTCCGGCACAGCAGTAGCACCGCATCTCTCCTTTGACCTCACCTCCAGAGGACGCTCACGACTGGACTCGCCTCCAGCCGTCAAAGGTTTAGTCAAAGGAAGTTCCTCATCTTCGCTCACGCTGTCCATCTGAGCCTCCCTCATTAGGGAGGACGCCAGCTTGCAAGTACGGCCAGCTGTGCCTCGAGCCGCCTTGAGGGACTTCCCCACAGCCGCCTTGAGAGACTTCCCCACAGCCCGTCCCCCCACGACCCCAACGGCTCCCCCCCCCATCGAGGAGCCACGTGGCTTTGGCGCCCTTCGCGCCAAACTGAGCGCTTCGAGCCGCTCCTCCAAACGCGTCGTCTTGAGCGCTCGAAAGTAGCCGCGGCATGCATGCGCGCAGCCGAGGAAGACCATCAACACGAAGCCGATCGCGAGCATCAGTGGCCCCGTGTCCGTCGGCTGGGCACGCCCGGGACGACGGCCCCCCAACACCGGTGCGCTGGCGTTGGCGGCGGCGGCGCATGCTGGGCAGATGCTGAGGACGTCGGTGGAAGAGAGCGAGGCGAGCGCTGCAAGCTTGCTGGCCTCTGCTGAGCCTTCGAGCGGCAGCGACCAGTTCTTACTCACCTGTGATCCGGGGGGGCAATCAGAGGTCATCAGAGGTCACTCACCTGTGATCCGGGGGGGCAACAAGACGACAGCCGAAGGGCCTTCAGAGGCCATCAGAGGCCATTAGAGGTCATTTGCGAATCTGCTGTCATCAGCGGCACGCACAAGTCCGCCAGTATCATCGCTATCTGGGTTGAGTGCGAAGTAGAAGATGCCAAAGCCGCGCTGCTTGAGGTACGGGATCGCCCAGTCTTGCCACTGACGATCCTGATCGGTGTATCTCCCCCCGATCTCCCCGAGCACGATTGGTCTGTGGGTGAGCTGCTGCGCGAACGCAAAGTGCGCCTCCCACACCTGATGAGGGACGCCATCAGGGTGAGCTGCTGCGCGAACGCAAAGTACGCCGCCCACACCTGATGAGGGTCGCTATCAGGGGAGAGGGAACTCAGCGGCCATCGGTGCGCCACCCTGACCTCGGGCATATTGGCGGGAAAGCGCTGGTCATCAAAGTAATGCTGCTGGTACACTGACGGGCCGTACACATGGGGCGAGTAGACGAGCTTCTCCTGGTTGGACAGGTGCACCTGTGACAGGGGTGAGTGGGGGTGAGTGGGGGTCCAGGCTCATCACCTGCTGAAGCCGCGTGCAGCGTCTAAAGGGAGTAGAGGATGGCAGCGCGTCTAAGTAAGGCGAATTAGAGGCGCATTATAGAGGCTCATTCGAGGCTCATTAGAAGCTCATTAGAGGCTCATTCAAGAGGCGCATCACCTGCTGCACACGCGCTCCGATGAGGTTCTCGCCCCACCAGATGCCCGCTCCTGGGTCGTCGCCATTAGGTGCGCCCGGGTTATATCCGACCCCCTCGACAAAGATCAACCATCGAGGGCATTCACGCAGGACGTGGTCGCCGAGGTCCTCCGCACCCAAATTCCAATCGATCGCCAACCCTTTGGCCCACGACGCGCCGTGCGGCTCGTTGGTGATGCTGCGTACGCGCGGCGCAAGCGCGCCCAGGACAGCACGCCAGACCACGTGGGCTCAGCGCGAGAAAGCAAGTGGGGAGTGGCCTCGAGGGCTCTGAGGGCGCTCGAGATTCGTTCGAGATGGCGGCTCGCGCACTCGGCGGCGATCACGTTCCACTCGCCACAGAGGACGGCCGCGAGCTTGCTCCAAGACGTCTTGACACGCGACACGGGCCAGCCGATGTCGTCGTCGTACCAGAGCCCTTTGCCAGGCCACGCGTCATGCCTCAGCCGGTGCGCGGCCACCATGACAAGCATGCCGCGCTTGGCGGCCTCGCGGCAAAGGATGGTGAACATCTCGAGGTAGCGCGTCTGGAAGAATAACGGGTCCTCCGACTCGGCGGTGTGCACGATATCGTCCTTCTCGATGAACTCGTGCGCAAACAGCAGCCGGATCGCGTTGAACTTGTGCCGCTGCAGGAAGTCGAGGTAGAAGCCGACCGGGTGCCTGTCGAGGCCTCCGGGCGGACCGCAATACGTTTCGCTGCCGAACCAATTGATGCCCTTGATGTGGAAGGCGTTGTCGCCGCTGACGGAGGCGTACAGCGTGCCGTCGCGGCCGCTGAGCTCGAAGAGGTCAGTGGCGCTGCGGCTCGCGCCAATGCCCATGCGCCTCGCCGGCGCGCTGAGCCTGAGGCTCGTCACAGAGGAACGCGTGGCTGTTCGGGTTTAATACATGTACAAACGCATGCAATATATGAAAATGAAATAAACACGATAGTTTGAAAAAGGTTTCGTCACATCACTATAACCGAGCCGAAGCCAGGAATATCAATAGTCTCCGCACCTACGGCGATGCCCCATGGGCTAGCCACTGGCGCCGCGCCGGACGTCACTGCCGCCGCCCCCACGTCCTGCAGATAAGCACACACACACGCCGCTCTCTCAACAGCTCGCGACGACTCTGCGAGCCCGCTTCCTTCACGGACCACACTCGTACGCAGGCTGCACACCCCAATATGAAGCACGCCTCATTCACAGCCTCATTCACAGCCAGCCGTCAATCCTCAAATTGGACGCCCATCACGACGCCCGAGCCGACGATCCGCCAAAGCGCCCGCCAAAGCGCCCAATCGGACCGCGCACAAGGCCGCCCCCACGCACGTAGGCATGCCACTCACCAAGGCCGCTTCACTTGCCCACGGCCTTACATGCCAAACGCGTCCAAAAAGTCGTCGGCCGTCGCGTTGCCGCCGTGCACGTCGACCTCGGACGCGTCAAACTTGTGCATGCCGCCCGCCACCTTGACGCCCTGGGCCTCGAGCGCCTGCATCTTGGCGATCCTCTCGTCCTCCTCCTTCTCCTTCTGCTTGGCTTTGAGAGCGTTCTCCTCAATCTTCTTCTTCATCTCCGCCGCCTCCTGCTCCTTGAGCGCCTTGAGGTCGAATGCCGGCTCCGACGGTGCGGCCGGTGCGGCGGCGGCGGCCTTGGGCGGCGGCGGCGGCGCGCCCGAGAGCAGCGCAGCGAGCGCCTGCAGCGGGTTCTCTGGCCGAGTCTTCGAGATCGTATTGAGCGCCGCGTTGAGCGTGGGCATCACCTGCTTGAGGTACGCGGCGAGCTCCGTCTTTCCCTCATCCATCTCGGTGATCTGCTCAGGTGTGGGCACGAACTGCGGCGGCGAGGGGCCCTTCTTGGGCTTGCCGTAGATCTTCTCCATCGTCGTCACGAAGGGGATGAAGGTCGTTCCGCCCATGTACTCGACCAGCGCATCGGGTACCTTGATGCCGCACTTGGTCTGGTAATTCTCGATGACGCAGCAGAGGGCACGCTCGGTGGCGCAGAGCGTCGAGTTGAGCATGTGGCAATAGAGCTTCTTGCCGTCCTCGGTCTTGCCCTGGGTCCCAAAGCGCACCTCGAGCCGGCGCGACTGGTAGTCGGTGCAGTTCGAGCAAGAGACAAGCTCGCGATGCGCCTTGGAGCCTGGGAACCATGCCTCGAGGTCGTACTTCTTGGCGGCCGCGTCGTTCAGGGCGCCCGAGACGATGTTGACGACGCGGTACGGGATGCCGAGCGACTGGTAAAACTCTTTGCAGTTGTTGATCATCGTCTGCTGCATCTGCTCCGACTCGTCGCCGATCGGCGAGGTGACGCAGAACTGCTCAATCTTCTCAAACTGGTGCACGCGGAAGATGCCTGCTTGGTCTCGTCCGTGCGAGCCTGCCTCCTTGCGGAAGCAGGTGGAGTAGCCCGCGTACTTTTTGGGCAGCGCCTTCGGGTCCATCCACTCCTCGTAGTGGTACCCGCACAGCGGTTGCTCGGAGGTGGCGATCAGGTACTGGTCCTCGGCGCCTCCGGTGACCTTGTACAGCTGCTCATCAAAGTCGGCGAGCTGCGCCACCTTACCCATGAGCGACTTGTTCATGACGAAGGGCGTCTGCACCATCGTGTGCCCGCGCTCCGAAAGGAACTGCACCCCGTACGAGATCAGCGCCTGGTTGAGCCGCATGCCCATCCCAGTCAAGAAGTAGCCGCGCGAGCCCGCGACGACCGAGCCCTTGGCCGTGTTCGCGAGGCCGGCGAGCTGGATGAGGTCGTAGTGCGAGAGCATCCATTCCTCGCTCTCGAAGACGCCGTTCGTGTCCTCCACGCGGTTGTTGTCCTCGTTATCGGACACGGGCACGTCATCGGGCACAAGGTTGCCGATCGTGACGAGCGTGGTGTCGCGCGCCTCGATGAGCTCCTTCTCCTTGGCCTCCAGCTTCGTGATTTCGGCCTCGGCATCCTGCTTCTCCGCCATCAGCTCGGGAGGCGGGGCCTCCTTCTTCTTCATGAACTCGCCAATCTTCTTCTGCACCTGGTTCAACACCTTTTTGGCATTGTCGAGCCCGCCGCGGGTCGTGCGCCACTCGGTGTCGAGCTCGATCACCTTGTCGACCAGCGAAACATCCTTGTGGCGCCGCCGCTGCGACTCACGCACGATGTCCGGGTTGCCGCCCCGGTCGACGCGAAATAGGTCGATGTCCAGCATGCTTGAGGGTTTCTCCCGTCGGCGCGCTTGCGATACTCACTATCAGATTATCGCGTGACACGCGGTTCATCTGGAACTGTGAACGTGATTGGTCGTGTGAGAACTACTACATTTTTGTGCTCCTTTCACAATCATTAAGTCCGAGGTTTCCAGGGGTCGCATCCTTACGGCGATCCCGGAGCGCCGAACTCGCGGCACAACTCGCCTGTGGAAACCTCTCTGGCACCGCGACGACCTCGCCACCCACCAACCCTGTGGACCGAGGTTTGCAGGTTTCCATCGAATTTTTTTTCGAGCGTCGCGAAAAGAAACCGAGCGAGCCGAGTGCTTGCGTTCGCTTTCCGAGCGATCGCTCGCATTCCTCTTGCTCGTCGTGGAGCACATCCAGCGCGTCGTCGCCCCTTCTTCGATGATGTTGGGCACCTTCCTGCTCGTCGTCGCTGCCGAGAGCGTAACCTCTACACCCTTTGTTGGGGCAAACGTGCTGCGGGCGAGTCATCAGCTCTTCCTCGGCGGCACCTCGCCTCCTCCCCATTCACTCTGCATGAACATGGGCGTGGACGCCTTGGACAACTATTGCGACAGCCCCGGCTCCGAGTTGCCGATGTGCGCGTACGGCGCCGACTGCGTGGACTGCGCCCCGCGCATGCCGCGCTCGCCCCCGCAGCCACCGGTCTCCAGCCCACCGCGCCCCATCGCGTCAACACCTCCGGCATCCACGGCACCCCCTGCCCTTTGCATCAACACTGTCACTCGCATCGGAATGCCAGCTGATGCCTCGGATGGCTGCTGCGACGACGGCGGCCCGGGCGCCGAGTACCCGGACACCGACTGCGCCGACTGTGGCATGCGCCAACCGCTGCCTCTGCAGACCGCTAGTTCACCCCCCGGCAAGGGCATCTGCTCGGAGACGTGCTTCTGCGCCGATGGCGCCAACTGCGGATCGCACACCGCCGTGCAATCGTCGCCGCCGCCCTTGGCTCTACCGCCTCCGTCGCCTCCAAGGATGCCGCCCACTCCTGGCAGCATCTCGGCCGGCACGCCCTCGCCGCCCTCGCCAAAGTCAACGGCCCCTCCGCCGCTGGCGCCACCGTCCGCACCCTCGCCACCGCGGCCTTCGCCACCGCCGCCGCCGATGCACACCCCCTCGTCGCCCCCGCCGACTTCGCTGCCGCCGCCCCAAGGCGCCACCTTACACACGCATGCCAACTCTGCAGCCACGGGATGGAATGCCACCGCTCTCCAAGGCGAGAAGGGTCGATTCGCTTGCCTGCTCTCGATGGTCTTCTTCGCGATGGCTGGCCTCGTCGCACGGTTGGTGGGGCTGTTTAGAGCACTGCGTTCGAGCACGATGCGAGACGGGACGCAAGGAGCACGTGGGAGTCGGCGAGGAAGGTCGCAGCCGGGATGTGCTCGATGGAGAGTCTGGCTGGCTATCCTCCTCAGCTTCGACAGGATGGCGAACGTGGAATGCCAAAGTACCTCCGGGTGCCCGGCTAGTTGGTACTTGGTGCCCGGCGACTGCCCCGATTGGGGTACAATCAACGGTTATGGCGGTGGCCAGGTTGTTAGCCAAATGGCATGCGCTCAGTATTGCACCACACAGAGAGCAAATGGCTGCACGAGCTTTGAATGGTCAGCATCAACGTCGCGATGCAATTTGAACATGTGCAGCGCGGCGGAGACACAACAACAACCGTCTTATTTGGACTTTGTGGTATGTTTTCCGTCTTTGCCGCCCTTTGTATTCATCGGCTGGGGCGACCCTAGGACCCATAATTCTGGTGCGACACACGCAGGCATCGACCCGTACGGTTTTACCGAGGCGACTTTGGACAACTGTTTTTTGCGCTGCCGCTCGAATCCTATTTGCACAGCAGTGATGTACACAGGGACGACTGGTTGCAATTCTGTTCACGGAGCTCAACGATGTTTCCTGTACAGTCAGCACAGCAGTGGTCCTTATACGACTTCGAATGGGCAGTTTGCGCCCTGTACTGCCAGCTATGCTCTGGCATTACCATCGCCCTCGCCGCCGCCGCCCTCGCCCAGCATGCCAGCGATCCCACGTCTGAGTGCCAGCATGAGCTCCACTCATAGTGCCTATCCCGCCTCGTTCTGCATCAATGACCGGGCCTCAGATGGTTTAGATTTTTGCCACACCAACGATCAGTATGAGGCCAATCCGTGGTTATCGATTCAGATCTCCGGCCAACAAGCTGTGCGGCTTGTGTGGATCATGAATCGCTTTGACTGTAATTGTGGTGCAGGCTGCTGTGCAGATCGCCTGTCGCCCTTCCAAATATGGGTCGGTGCGTCGCCAGGAGACTACAACTCAGCTACGTCGCAAGCGTGCGTCGTGGGTAATCAGATAGTCCCAGCCACGGCCGGACCGTTCACATTCGACTGCCAGAGGGATCTCAGTGGAACCTATGTGACCATCGTGCTGCCCGGGACGATTCGCATCCTCAACCTTCACGAAGTGCGCATCTTTTCTTCTCCGCCGCCGCCCTCGCCCTCCCCTCCGCCGCCCTCGCCCTCGCCACCGCCGCCCTCGCCGCCGCCGCCGCCGCCGCCAAGCTGCCCCGGCGGCGGCT